>Ga0325404_1004791_pt1 | contig 14345 bp, 12 predicted proteins | sample PopdelMetagenome_18_FD_205664 | JGI IMG/M metagenome (GOLD analysis project Ga0325404, IMG submission 205664) | Populus deltoides microbial communities from Bellville, Georgia, United States - Xylem-Control-R1 | ecosystem: Host-associated > Plants > Phyllosphere > Stem > Wood/Secondary xylem... | reverse complement strand
AATTCAAAAATTAAAATTTATTTTTTTAGGGACGTTTCTTTTGCATAAAAATTTTTACAAGAAAATGTTTTTCTAATTTTGTTATGTTTGTTTTGCATAAAATATTTACAAGAAATTTGGTCCACACAAAATATTTTATGTTCAACCTATAACTTCATTCATTTGTTAAAAAATACTCATAAAAGTTTTGAAAGAATATTTTATAAATAGTAATCTAACTCATGATATCATCTACCACCCCCATCCCACATTCATCATCATTACTGCCACTACCACCATCAACCCGCCATCATCACCACCATCGTGTCAATATATTCTTCTTTTCTTATTTAATTTCTTTCATTGCTGTATATCCCTTGATTATCTCTCTAAGATTTTCATTATTGTTCTATATATTCTTGCTGTAATCCTTCCTATAATAGACCTGGGATTAGGAGATCTGATTATGTTTACTATATTAGACCCTAGAATTAAGGGATTTGATCATTCTTGATGTATATATATTGTAATTATCTTAGTGAAAGAGCTCAGGAAAACATTTCAAAAATTCTCTTTCATTATTATGTCATGGTATTAAAGCCAAAACTCTGAAATCATTTCATCTTGTGTCTGGTTCCTTGTCTAGCTCCAAGATCATAGTGCTTTGTTCCTTTTTTTCTCGTGTTCTTCTATTCTATTTTTCTTGGACCTGATCCTCTTAGTTCTTGTTTCCGGTTAAATCATGTCTTTGAAACGATCTAAACATTTTCTTGTTGATTTAATGGCAAGATCTATTCTGCCTGGGCATTCTAATTTCAGATTTTTGTCAAGGGAAAGGAATTATAGGGTCATATTGCTAGGACAGATTCTGCACCTAACAATGAGAAGGAGAAGGAGAAATATGTGAAATGGGAGGTGAAGGATGCTCAGATTATGTCTTGAATCCTTGGAAGTATGCAATCCTCAATACTTCTCAATCTCAAGCCTTATAAGTCCTCTAGAGAAATGTGGGATTACCTGAAGAACATTTACAACCAAAGCAATACAGCACGAAGGTTCCAATTGGAACTTGAGTTGGGTCAACTTAGTCAGGGCAGTATATCAATACAAGAGTTTTATTCTTCCTTTGCAAATCTTTGGGCTGAGTACACCGATATTGTGTATATACAAGTGTACCTCCTGAAGGACTCATTGCTATCCAAAGTGTGTATGAGACTAGCAAGGATGACCAGTTTTTAATGAAGTTAGGGGGGGAATTTGAAGCAATCAGGTCCAACCTGATGAATAGAGAACCGGTTCCTTTATTGGATATTTGTGTAGGAAAGCTTCTTAGGGAAGAACAACGGATCGTTACACAGGCTGTCTTGGAGCAGAAAGCTCAAAATTCTACTCCAATTTTTGTTGCCTACGCTGCTCAAGGGAGGTCTAAAGGAGGCAGAGATATGACTAATGTCCAGTGCTATAGTTGCATAGGATTTAGGCACATTGCCACTAATTGTTCTAAAAAATTCTACAATTATTGTAAGAAAACAGGGCATATCATCAAAGATTGTTCCATCCGGCCTCCAAAGAAATATGAAACTGCTAATTATCTCGGTTGGTCCCTCGAATGCTCCTAGTACTGGTCAGTCTTCTATTACTCCTAAAATGGTCCAACAAATAATAGTTTCTACCCTTTCTACTTTATGCCTTTCAGGTAACAAAAATTCTATTCCTAAGCCTCGGTATTTTGATTATGCTGCTTCCAATCACATGACCAACATTGCCTTACCTTTAAATAATGTTCAAAAATATAAAGGAGATCTTCAGATTCGTACTGCCGATGGTAATCCCTTGCCTATCACAGCTGTTGGTGATATTTCAACCCTTTTGAATATTGTTTTTGTGTCTCCTAAGCTGTCCACTAATCTTATATCTGTTGTCAATTTAGTTGACAACAATTGTGATGCTCATTTTTCAAATTCGGTTATCTTGTGCAAGATCAAGTGTCATGTCAGGGAAAATGATTGCGAAGGGATCTAAAGTTAGACGTCTATTTCCTTTGCTTCTATCTCCCTCTCCTGTGTCAAATTATGTTGTTTGTAATGTTGTTCAATGTGATAATTAGGTGTGACATAGATGTTTAGGACACCCTAATTCTCATGTACTTCGAGTCTTGCTTAAATCTGGTTTACTTGGAAATAAAAATTCAACTTCTAATAATGATATTGTTGATTGTGCATCTTGCAAACTTGGTAAAAGCAAAACGCTTCCTTTTCCATTGCATAAAACCCGCACCACCAAACCTTTTGAACTCTTACATATTGATGTATGGGGTATTGCACCAGTAATTTCTCATAAACATTATAGATATTTCGTTACATTTATCGATGATTTCACTCACTTTACTTGGGTATATTTTCTTCGGTCTAAAAGTGAGGTATTCTCTGTGTTTAAAGCTCTTCTTGCCTTAGTTGAAACACAATTTTCTGCCAAAATCAAAATTTTGCAATCTGATTCAGATGGTGAATATATGTCAAATGAATTTCAATTTTTTCTTCAAAGTCATGGGATCATATCACAACATTCTTGTCCTTTCACCTCACAACAAAACAGTGTGGCCGAAAGAAAGAATGATCATCTTCTTGATGTTGTTCGAACTCTTCTAATTGAGTCATGTGTTCTTTCTCATTTTTGGTGTGAAGCTTTGTCTACTGTTGTTTATTTGATTACTAGATTACCATCTCCCAACTTGAACAATGATTCTCCCTACTTTCGCTTGTTTGGACAAGCACCATATTATTCCAATCTTCATATTTTTGGATGTGTTTGTTTTGTTCACCTTCCTGCACATGAGAGAAATAAACTTATTGCCCAATCTGTCAAGTGTGCTTTCTTAGGATATGCTGGAACCCAAAAAGGATTTCTTTGCTATGATCCACATGCCTGTCGAACTCGTGTCTCTAGGATATGCTGGAACCCAAAGTCATTTTTTTAAAAAAAATTAGCCCTTCTTTCGCAACAACAGACTTCAAAATTTCCTTCTCTATCTGTTTTACCATATTTTTCTGAGTCGCCAACACCAATACAAAAGTTTACACTAGGTTATGTTTATCGTAAACGCACACCTCTTGCATATGATCCTTCTACAAGTCTCACTGAGGTTCCTCCACATCTTATCATGTTCTAACCAATTCCTATGATCCACCTCCTCTTTGTAAAAGCTCTACACCTCACAAACCTCCTGAACAGTATGGTCTTTCAACCCCTGTGGCTATGTCTACTACTTTGTCTTCTATTTCCATTCCCACTTGTTAGAAACAGGCTATAGAACATGAGTGTTGGCAACAAGCAATGGAAGCAGAACTTCAAGCACTTGAGGCAAATCATACTTGGGACATTGTTTCTTGTCCTCTACATGTTAAGCCCATTGGTAGTAAGTGGGTCTATACTGTGAAACTCAAGTCTGGTGGCTCTTTAGATAGATACAAAGCTCGCTTGGTTGCTCTTAGCAATAAACAAGAATATGGCCTCGACTATGAAGAAACATTCGCACAAGTTGCTAAAATGACCACGGTAAGAACAATTCTTGCTATTGCAGCCTCTAAAGCTTGGCATTTACATCAGATGGATGTCAAAACTGCCTTCTTGAATGGGAACCTTAAGGAAGAGATTTATATGAAACTTCCACCTGGTATGTCCACGACGGCTTCTAATGAAGTTTGCAAGCTAAGATGCTCTTTGTATGGGTTGAAGCAAGCACCTAGAGCCTGGTTTGAGAAGTTTCGCAGCACTCTTCTCACCTTCTCCTTCACACAAAGTCAATATGATTCATCACTCTTCTTTTACAAGACAACCACTGGTATGGTCTTTCTCTTATTCTATGTTGATGATATTATCATCACTGGTAATGACAATGGGCTGATCACTAAGATTCAACATATATTGCATAGTACATTTCAAATTAAAAATCTTGGGCATCTCACATATTTTTTGGGGCTGGAAGTTCACTCTAGAGATCATGGTTTGTTCTTAAATCAACATAAATATATCCAAATATATCCAAGATCTCATTAAGCTAGCTGTTTTAAAGGATGCTACTGTTGCTGATACGCCAATGGAGGTGAATGTGAAATATCGAAGAGATGAAGGCGAGCTTTTGCTTGATCCTTTTTTATATAGGCAACTTGTTGGTAGTCTTATCTACCTAACAATTACAAGGCCCGATATCTCATATGTTGTCCATATAGTTAGCAAATTTATGCAATCACCTCGACATCATCTTGTTGCAATTCGTCATATTATTAGATACTTCATTGGGTCACCTACTCGTGAGTTGTTTTTTCCTACACATTCTACTCTTCATTTGACTACATATAGTGATGTAGATAGGGCTGGCTGCCCGGATACTAGGCAGTCTACCACAGGCTGGTGCATTTTTCTTAAAAATGCCTTGATTTCTTGGAAGTGTCAGAAGCAAGATTGTCTCTAAATCTTCCACGGAGGCTGAGTATAGAGCCATGTCTGCAGCTCGTTCTAAAATTGTGTGGTTACGTGGTCTTATTTCTGAACTTGAATTTCCTCCAACTGATCCTACTCCACTTCATGGTGATAATACTAGTGCCATTCAAATAGTTGTGAATCCGGTATATCATGAACGCATAAAGCACATAAAGGTGGACTGTCATTACATTAGGGAGGCCTTTACTCAAGGTGTTATCACTCTTCCTCATCTTATTACTGATCTTCAAATAGTTGATGTCTTTATGAAAGCTTTGACACGCCAACGACACAAGTTTCTCAATAGCAAATTGATGCTGATAGACTTACCCGCATCAATTTGAGGGGGGGTGTCAATATATTCTTCTTTTCTTATTTAGTTTCTTTCATAGTTGTATATCCCTTGATTATCTCTCTAAGATTTTCATTATTGTTCTATATATTCTTGCTGTAATCCTACCTATAATAGGCCTACAATTAAAGGATCTGATTATGTTTACTATATTAGACCCTAGAATTAAGGGATTTGATCATTCTTGATGTATATATATATTGTAATTCTCTTAGTGAAAGAGCTCAGGAAAACATTTCAGAAATTCTCTTTTATTATTGTCACGTCATACATTTCACATCATTACTTACCAAACACCATAAAATTTGTTAGTGAAAAACATTTTACATGTAGAACATTTTATAAATAGAAAATGTTTTATGCAAAACAAATGCCCCATTTTATATCATATACAAGCTGAGAAAAAAAAATATTTCTAATTTGTATTATAATTATAAATTGTGAATATTTTAAAATGTGTTTTCTAACATGTGGCCATTTATTATGCGAAGAAAGGATTACTATGAATAGCTAGCCTGAATGAGCACATTGTGTTTTCTAAAACATTTAGTGGCCATGCAATCCTTTTAAACACCCAAAGGCAAGAGACTTTGTAAAATTAAACAGAATAGAGACTTGAGGTTTTGTACATACTCCTACTGTTCCACCATATTCATTAAGAACAACAGCCATGTGGACCTTTCTGATGCGGAACTCTCTAAGAAGATTCCAGACTGACATTGAATCTGCAAAATAAATAACATAATTGTAAGTACAATATAGGTCAACATAATTGTATTCAGAAAGCTTAAAAGTCAAACCTGCAAAACAGATGTAAGCAATACGTAAAAAAAGACATCAGAGTGACCTTTCAGTGGTATTTTATAATATTTGATAATCCTTCAGATCACAACAATACACTGGAAAAAAAAAACCAGCAGTACTTTTTTCAAGGCAAAACAAGGATTTAGAAGCTAAACGGTCATATGCAAATACTGATAATACAAGGTGACAAAATCAGTAGACCTGTTAACTATAGAGGTTGTGAATTGAAATTAGACCTACCAAGCAATATTTAGAGCAATTTGATGGTAATATATAAGAATATTGACATCTTCAATAAAAACTAGAGATGCATAATAAAGTTATTGATTAGAATCAGATTAAAAGATGCACTGGGGATATATTTGATATCGCTTCAATACTTAGATTTATCAGCTTCTGATTCTTTTGATGCAAGTGCAAATACTGTCTTTGCCTAAGTCAGCGTCTAAGCAAAAAAAATTCCATCTTCGACTGTTTTTTAACACATTTTGTTTTTGTTTTTGGGTCCCTATCCAGTGTAAAGGAACCAAATTGCCATATAAAACTAACCAGAGTGCACCAAAGTTAGGAAGAAATTATACATTCCAATGCCATATCATCTCATAACTAGTTGAACCTATTGACAGCAGAGATCAAGGATAAAATTAGCCAATTTGCGACCAACTTAAGTTAAATTGATCATTCTTCTCTTGGCCATTCAATATCCTTTTCTTCTCATCAAGGTCACTTCCAGACCTCTAGAGTTGCTTTTAATAAGGCCTATCAAGTTGCAAGTCCGAGCCAATATAAAAAATATGACATGTAGAAATAAAGAACCTATGGGGGAAGCCAGCATATCTTAGCAATAAGATACCAAAAACTCGATCATGGACTCATCAAAGCAAATTGCAATATCAAGGCAGTCTTCCTGTAGAAAAAAAAAAAAAAAACTAGCGATTTGCATATTTACCAGAAACATGGAACATTTGGATCATGGTATAGGGTTTGGGAATTGGATGCGCACTTGGATTAATTTAAAGTATGTTAGAGGGTATGCTTATATACCATATTAGTTCAGATCATTGTACACATGGAACATCTTTTCAATTCTTTGAGTACACACATTATGATGAAATAGGATAAAGAAAGAAAACTTCAAAAAGTGGTTTTTCATCTCAAATAAATAAGAGGATATAAAGAACGTTAGTATTTCAAATAATTTAGAATAATAATCCAAAAATAAATTAGGTTTAAAAATCAAAAGAATTGTTGGGCCATATTAATAATTAAAAACCAGACCTGAGTGGGAAAAAAAACATTGAGCAAAAGTATAATTGATCGCCTAGACTTGTCCTTTTTTAGGCCCGAACATCTCTTGTGATTAGGCTTATTAATTAGCAAGTCAGAACCTCAATATTTATCGGTGAACTTTTTTCAATATTCTTAGCCTAATAATGTTAATTGCATTACTTCATTAATAGTTAAGGTTTTTAGGTTTTGAGAAGTTTAAAAAGTGATCAGAATGCAATTTAGTAAAATGAGCATAACTTAATTTAACTATTGAATCAAGCTGAAGTTTTGACAGAATATTTGAAGGCCTTATTTTCAATTGTGTTAAAATTTCATAATGATAGGAAATCATAAAGGTCTTCATATAAGGCTCGAAAATTACTATGCGGGATTGTTTTTATTTACCTTATTGTATTTGAATTTGTTTTTCCTACTTAGATTAGGACTTTTAATTTAATTAGTATTTTACAAGTTATGAATCTTAATGTTGGATATATTCTATTAGTTAAGTAAGTTTTAATAAGAAATCACTTCCTGTAAAGGATTTTGTCTAGAACTTGTATAAATAGGAATGTCTAGTTTATTTTTTTTAACATTAAGACTATTCAGACTTTTAATAAAATATTTGAGATTAAGGTTGTAACCTTAGAGCTTGATAACCTTAGCTTTTATCACATAATTTGCCACATCTATTGATATCAAAATAGATTGGCCTCTTTGATGGACGAAGTGGTAGCAACTCATTCCGCAATGTATGAGTGGAGGCCCTCTAGGGTGGTGTGCGGGCTTATAAGCAGAAACTAGATTATTGGGAGCAGAGATTTCATCACTTGGATCAAGCCATAATAAATCTAATTTGGCTAATGGAAAACGCAAATAGGAATCCCAAAGGAGAAGAATGTGCTTGGAGATATACCTCGGGGCCAACCTTACCTTGGACTTATTCCCGAAATTACACCTAAACAACCACTTGTCTATGTGGAGGAGTTTGGTGAAAGAAACATTTCAAATCACCAAACTTTCAAAGTTATATAATCATGTTGAAGATAACGTGACCAAAATGGATGCTGACAATTTCAAACTTTTGACCTTAAATTGGAGAAGACAATGGCTAACAATGATCTTCAATCATGAATGAAGATCTTACAAACAAGGACATGGTAATTTATGACAATTCTCCTAAAGATATTATGAAAGATTATCTTAAAGTTTCTTTATATTCAAAGTCGATCAAGTTTGAAGAAAAAGAATGTGTGAATGAACTACAAGTGGACTTTATAGAAATGAAAAGTATAACATTAAATATGAATTTTTCTTTAGCATGTACACACCATAAATTAAATTATGAAGTTCACAAGTCAAAGACATGCTACTTTATAAATATGTTGGCTATAATGCTATATTCAAAATATTTGTTCCTCTGGAGTGAAAGAGTTCGATTCTTGATAGATAGCTCGAGGGTGAGTTTTTCAGAAGTATATAGATAACTCGATAGATAACTCAAGATTGACACGGGGAACTTTATTCAATATTGCAAGCCTAATAATGTTTATTGCATTATTTCATTAATGGTTAAGAGTCCAAGATGCAGTTTGGTAAAAGAAACATATTTTTCAATCCAACTATTGGATCAAGCTAAATTTTGACAACAGATTTTAATGGTCCTATTTTCTATTGGGTTAAAATTTCATGATGATTAGATATCAAAAAAATCTTCAAATAAGGCTTGAAAGCTATTGTGCGGGATTGTCTTTATTTATCTTGTTTTATTTGGATTCTTTTTCCTATTTAGATTAGGACTTTTAATTTAATTAGTATTTCACTAGTTAGAAATCCTAATGCTAGATGAATTCTACTAGTTAGGTAAGTTTTAATTAGAAATTCTTTCCTGTAAAGGATTTTAGATCTAGAACTAGTATAAATAGAAATGTCTAGTTTATTTTTTTGAACATTTAGACCATTCAAACTTTTTATAAAATACCAAATATTTTCTCTGTTCCTCTATAGTATTAGGGCTATAACCTTAAGGCTTGAGAACCCTAACTTTTATCCATGTTATTTGTTGCGCCACCCAATCCTAATACAGCGAGTAGAGAAGCAATCATGCACAAAGCATATAATTAAGAATTTCACCGATCAACCATAAATAGACATGCAACTCAATAATTACCAGGCACAAAATATGTTGGTTTGTGAGCCATGTCTCCCACAGTTGTCCTTTCTAGCAGCTCACCCTTCAAAATCAAACAGATTATAGTTCTGAACACCATGAGATTTTTAGATACAATAAATAAACAAAGTGACAGCGCTTTTAAAGTGGGAGGAATGGGAGCAAATTGCATCACCTTCTGAACATAATCCAGCAGATCCATTGCATAGGCAATACCCACGATATTATCCACGCGCTGCTCAAAAACTGGCACCCTACAAAGTACAAAATATGTCCATGAAACTTTTAGCATGCTGAAAAAACAAATAACTTACTGCAAGTATTCATATTTTTACCTTGAATATTGATGAGTCACCCACAACTCATGAAAATCCACAAGAGTCCCACTGGCATCAATTGCAACTACATCAACAAGAGGTGTCATGACCTCTCTAACATGTGTATCCTTAATCTCTAGCACATTCTCAATCATATCCTGTGTTAAAAGAAAACTATGAGCTTGTTAACTGCAGAATCCAACCATTTTAATGGATTCCTAGGGAGACTTTCTGAAATGATAGTCATAACACACTCTTATTTCAGTCGGTTTTCAGCAAAATGAAAAAATTCAGGCAGCTATCAGGCAGAAGTGGAAGTACTATCCATTGACGAACTTCAATAGAATAGAAAAATCTTTCCGTTCAGGTTTGATTGTATCTTTCATGCAAAGAAAGTGTCCTATACCTAGAATTTAATTTGAAAATAATTAGTGCTGCTTTATTAATGAAAATTTACCATCAAAGAGCCTGTAACTGTTAATGTCATCTATGATTCACTATTTCTCACTAAATCTCAAAATTTTATTAATGTACAACTCCATCATAACAAAATAGTAATCACTCCCTCAAATTACCAATAGAAATAAAACCACAGTTAGCCACTGCATTACCTGTTCCTCCTCCTCAATTGCCCCACTCAATTCTGCCCCTCGCAACATCAGCTTCAACTCATCTTCTGTAACATATGGTTCGCTGATTAAAAAAAGAAAACAAAACAAAAAAGGTGAGAAGAAATGAGGAAATGCTAACTAAAAATCCATTAAAAAAAAACTAAAGGAAAAACCATTACATTATAAGAGGAAAATAGAAAGAGAAGATAAACATGTAATGGTCTAGCATTTATAAACTGACCATTGAACTGAAAATAAAAAGGAGGTGACAGACTCTAAAAAGGGTAAATGAATGGAACAATTAGATTCTTCGAATGGTGTTTCATGGTAAAAAGAGGAAAATATCATTATATAACATTTTGAATCACAAGACGGATAAAATATCGCAATTGTAAACATTCTAAGGAATGAAATGGAAAAAAAAAACATATGTTGACTTTCTACATGATAATGAAATGTCAATTGTAAATGTAGAAGAATGCCCAACAATGAGAATTATCAATACTGTTCACTTTAAAATGGAAGTTAACATCATTTAGGTTGTTAAGTTAGAAAGTCAAAAACTGAAAAGAAAAGTATGAACCTTGTCAAAAACCGCATAATGCAAGGTAAATGAAACAGAGCAATGAAAAATACAATGATGGCAACATGCAAGAATTGGAAGTTACAAAAAAAGAAAAAATAAGGTTATTATATTTTCACCTTCTTCCTTTTAAACCAAGCATCTTCAGCATTCCCATTGACAGATATGTGACAACTCTTCCAACAGGATATAATACTAAAGAAAGCCACGCCACTGGCCTAACCTAGAGGCATTACAAACAACATTAGCCAGAGACACTTGAAAAAAATAGCAGTGAGATCAGCTGAAGAAAATAACAGCTGCATAGCTCAACAAAGCAAGGAATGAAAAGAGAGTAGGAAAGGTTCTAGCAAGATAGTATAAGCTCACTTACCACAAACCTAGCAACCTCAGTGGCATTGTGTACAGCTATACTTTTTGGAGTGATCTCAGTAAGAAGCAATATGGCAACCTAGAGACATTAAGAGGAGGAGGAGAAGAAAAAAAAAACAGATTAGTGGAAATTTTTTTGCAATGCACAAGTGTACATGCCTTCGAATATTGTTGAACTACAAGAACAAGCTAAATACCAATCACTTCATCAAACCTTTGATATCTTATTAGCATTCCACTAAATTGGCCAAAGCTTGTAATTTCCTTTCAACAAGTCATTCACTCTTTTAAACTATAGTTTTAATAATAAAGATTAAATAACATGTGCTGAGAGCATAAACAAGCATAGAACAGTGTAGAAGCACCCTTAGACATAGCAAAGTCTCTTATTCACTAATTGAACTTCAAATTCCTCCTCATTCATCTCAACCTTACACTACACATAGAAGGTAGAGAAACTTCATACACAAGCAAGTGCAGGTACATTTAATTTATGCACCATCACTCCACTTAACAAGTAATTATGGTGGACCAGTAGACACTCTAATTGACATGAGTGTGTGTGAGTGTGTTTGGGGGGGGGGGGGGGGTGGTTTCATGGGAGGGACTTATACATACAGTCATTACACCAGTGGCTGCACTAACACCAGCTTCACCAAATATAGCTGTGGCTGCCTCCGTTACCAATGCAGTTGCTCCAATATTAACAACACTGATCGCATAAATAGACTTGAATAAGAATTTATTTTTTTCAACATGAAAAGAATAGCTGGAACTAGCCATGATAATAATGGTTAGAATGGTAGTACGTTGTGCCGATAAGAATAGTCGTCAGAAACCGAGTAACATCACTGCGGAGCATTTTGAAGACCCCGTCATCAGACTCTTTTTCAGCCAACTCACGCACCTGATAGATTTATGTCAGAGGACAAATTAGATTAAAAAATTATTGTTCACACCTGTAAGAGTGAGAGAAAGGTGGTGTACTTGGTCATAAGAAGCCAGCAGAATTTCTTAATGTAATAAACTACAAAAGATATTAGTATTTAAGACCTCTAGTAATTGGAAAATGGTAGCACAGGATTTGAATTAGAAGTGCAGGTTAGAATTACAATTTGAATATAAAGTACATGTCAATTCCTACTAATAGATTTGATTAATGTAAACTCTATCTTGGGTGTTGCAATCTATTGATGATCATCATGTTCATCAAGAATATTGTTCGATAAACAATGCAAAGTGACAATACTTTCAAATTTAGAGTCAGGATAGACATGGACAGAATATTATATTTGCCACTATATCTATGAAAAGCATGATTCTCTCTTCACTTCAACAAGTTGTCAAACACCCCTACGTCCTAACAGATGATAGGCATGATAAGTTAATCATAAAAGTGGCTATATTTGCCGTCTACATCACTTTCTAAGACTTCTTAGTGACATCCCTTCTTATTTTGGCCACACAATAGAGGCAATACGAAAACTGCCCTCCATAAACCAAAATCAATTAACTCAGTAAATGAGGTCATAAGAATCAGCCTGATCATTTCTTCTAATTTTTATAAGCTCTTCAGCAAAACCATACATGTTTTTCAAGCAAGGCTACTCACAAACAAATCTGAGAAACTGATGTGGCAGCTACTCTTCTTATGCCAAACAAATCACTTGATGCTTATTTAAACCAATCGTTATCATGCAAGAAGTTTATGTAAAATTCATTCTTAAGGCCATCATTTCATTTCCCGTGTCTTTACCGTGATAGGACTTGTTCTCATAACAAAACACAAACGCACAGTTTAAACATAGAAATCATCCAGTTAACATCAATAACAATTCTAAACATCAAAAAACCAATCAAGTTATTGAGCTAGAAATGCATACCTTCCATGGCCATAACGTGGTTATGGAAGTCTCAGCCATGGAAAAAAATGCAGACAGTCCCAAAAGCGCAGCCAATATCAAACCTTGCTCTTTAAAAACTCTAAGGAGCTGCGAGATTTTAGGCCAAGCAGTCCTCAACAACAATATACTCTGCCCAATAACTCCGTACCCCGCATTAACCACACCCTCAGATGCAAACACCCTCCTGCACCCAAAAACCAAAACCCCACAAACCATTGCACCAAAAACAACACCCCTTTTCAACAACACTTTTATTAACTCCAAGTTCACATTTTGATCAGTACCCAGATCAGTGCTAACATTGCGAGATGATTTTGAACGATTTCTTGGCAAAATTGAACTACAGTAAGGTCTAAAATCGGTAAGTTTTGATGAAATACGAGGTGGGTATTGATAACTCTTTTGGGAAACCTTAAAGGGTATCTTCGAAACCCGATTGTAATGCAAGAAAGAAGAGGTTTTGGTGCCAGAAATGAATATGGGTCGACCCAGAATTGATGACTCAAATGCAATCTCCATTACCATAAGTAAGAAACAACCTCACTCAAAACCCAAAATTTCGAAGTTAAATTCAGCTGGCACCAAAACTAAGAATTTGGTGGTTTCATTTTTATTGGAAGGGAGATTTTGATTTATTCAGATGAAAAGAAATTTAAAAATTGTTTGGTGTTGGTGGACCCGTGGAGGTGGCGTTGGCTTTTGGGTTGCGTCAATTTTTGGTTGGCGTCGAAGAGATTTTGCTTGAGCGAGCGGCGTGGAAGATGAAATGACTGGATTTGCCCCTTGTTATGTGGTTTCATGTCGGTTTTGCCCCTTAACCACTTACGTTGTGGCACAGCTAGTCTATTTGTCTTGCTACGTGCGGATTGGACGTAAAAAAATATTAATTCATAACAAATTACATGGTATTCCTATTAAACTAGATTAGGGCTAGGACAGTCTTGAAATCTATCTATTTATCTTTTTATTTAGCATAAATTTAAAAGTAAACTATATAAAATTATTTTGATGTGATTCAACCAACTTGATAAGTTTAAATATAACATGAATAACAAATAAAAAATATGATTTGATTTTAATAAAATTTCATGAAAATAATTTTTTTTAATATTAAAATAATGATATATTGGATCCTGATTTATGGTGTAACTCGTCAAACTCACAATTTAGATCATTGACTTCACTAGATTTAATAAAAAAATTTATTAAATTATTTTTTACATAATTATGATACCAAAAACAAATACTCGCAAAATCAAGCACAAACCAAATATTGAAACGTTTATTTTAAATTGTGATAATTTCATAGAAAGTAAATTATAAATATTAATTCAAAATTAACCAAATATTGAAACATTTATTTTAAATTTTGATAACTTCATATAAAGTAAATTATAAATATTAATTCAAAATTAACCAAATATTGAAGGGTTAAATTAAAAAAATTAAAAATTAAATAAAAATACAATATTAAATGATGAAATTAAAAAAAATAAAAAAATAAA
>Ga0325404_1004790_pt1 | contig 14348 bp, 12 predicted proteins | sample PopdelMetagenome_18_FD_205664 | JGI IMG/M metagenome (GOLD analysis project Ga0325404, IMG submission 205664) | Populus deltoides microbial communities from Bellville, Georgia, United States - Xylem-Control-R1 | ecosystem: Host-associated > Plants > Phyllosphere > Stem > Wood/Secondary xylem... | reverse complement strand
TAACCATATCAACAACCAATAAGTCTTTCTTTCAGTCATTTCTTAGTACTTTATGTTTTTCTCATTTCACTCATTATTACTGTCGTTCTTTGTCCAATCCTAGTTATCATTCCTTTCTTTATATTTGAACTATCATTGTCTAACTGTTACTGCCTCGTTTTTGAACTGTTACTGTCTGACCTCTCCTCAGATTTTTAACTATATCTGGAGTTATAGAACTCCGATTCAAGCTAAATTTATGGAGTTGGAAAGGTAAGTCATGAGGCTACAAGTTCTATGTTTTGAGAAGAACACAGTTCTGCCTCTAAGATAGTCAAAATTGCTCATCAACAAACACTTGGACTGTTACTGTTCATTTTTGAACTGTTACTGTCTAACCTCTCCTTAGATTTTTAACTATATCTGGAGTTATAGAACTCCGATTCAAGCACAATTTATGGCGTTGGAAAGGTAAGACATGAGGCTACAAGTTCTATGTTTTGAGAAGAACCCAGTTCTGCCTTTAAGATAGTCAAAATCGCTCATCAACAAACACTTGGACTGTTACTGTCCATTTTTGAACTGTTACTGTCTGACCTTTCCTTAGCTTTTTAACTATATCTGGAGTTATAGAACTCTGATTTAAGCAAAATTTATGGCGTTGGAAAGGTAAGACATGAGGCTACAAGTTCTATGTTTTGAGAAGAATCTAGTTCTGCCTCTAAGATAGTCAAAAATGCTCATCAACAAACACTTGGACTGTTACTGTCTGACCTTTCCTTAGATTTTTAACTATATTTGGAGTTATAGAACTCTGATTCAAGCGATATTTATGGCGTTGGAAAGGTAAGACATGAGGCTACAAGTTCTATGTTTTGAGAAGAACCTAGTTCTGCCTCTGAGATAGTCAAAATCGCTCATAAACAAACACTTGGACTGTTACTGTCCATTTTTGAACTGTTACTGTCTGACCTCTCCTCGGATTTTTAACTATATCTAGAGTTATAGAACTCCAAGTCAAGCAAAATTTATGGCGTTGGAAAGGTAAGACATGATGCTACAAGTTCTATGTTTTTAGAAGAACCCAGTTCTGCCTCTAAGATAGTCAAAATCGCTCATCAATGAACCAGACCTGCTACCCTGTAGGGTCTGTCATGACCCAGTGTTGGTTGGTGACCCATAACTGGAGTTCTATGACTCCAAATTGAGCAAGACCAATTTCATTAGTTAGTAAACATCCAAAACTACAATTTCTATGAAGGAACTTGATCCTGATTCCTTCATTCTCCTACCCAAAATCTCCTTGAAGGTCAAGAGACAAAACTGTCCAGATTCATCAACCTTTCCATTTACACACAACACATGAAGTTCTTTACTTTAACAACTCATACTTTTTCCTCAATTCAAGTCTAAGAACTCAATATATAAATTAACATCCAGGCATCAATTCATAATCGACTTGAAATGACTCATAAGATTAGGTTTAGAATATCTTACTTGGTGTGAATTAAGGCTTCGATCCCTCCTTTTCTTTCTAATGACAGCCGACCCTCCCCTCTTCTCTTCTTGTTCAATTTTTCTTGTTAATCCCTTTCCCACCAGGGTTTATTTTACCTATAACCCTCAATCTGGGATGGGTTCTTGAAATTTTGGTGTTTCTCTCTTGATTTGTAAAAATAGATATAAAAACTCCCTCTTTTCTTTCGTTACGTAGCTGCAGATCTATTTTTGGTGAGAATAGGAGTATTTATGCTCTATAATTATTCTTATTTGCATTTAGACCCCATTTTCTTTAAGTGTATTCTTTTTTGGCTCCATTTCCTTTTTAGTTTAGTTTATTTTCTTTAATATAATCCAGCCTTGGTTTTTTCTCTGGATTTACAATTATTTAACTTTATTTTTTATGTTTAATAAAATTTTATTTGCATAATTGGTTTTTTTTACTATTAATTTATATAATTTTATATTATTTATTTTAAATAACTTTTTTTAAAAACAATTTAAAAAACCCCACCAATGGATTTACAAACGGAATGAATTCGTTAGCATCTTACAGAAAGTTGAAAAATATTTACTAAAAATGTCACAATCACTGATGCTTTCACAGACGAATAACGTCCGTCGGTATTTTACCAAGAATTGAAAAAATATTTACTGGAAATGCCACAATCACCGACGTCTTCACAGACGGATATAGTCCGTCGGTATTTTACCGAGAGTTGAAAAATATTTACCAGGAAATGCCACTATCACCGACGGAATATATGCGTTGGTATATTTCTAGAAGGAATTTTTTTTGCAGGCATTTTCCGTTTGCAAAACTATCGATAATATTTTTTTCCCAACAAACTTAGCAACAGAAGGTTGAATTACCAATGAAAGAGATGCCGATGGACACTTTCCGTTGGTGATTTAGTCGGTAAAAAATTTAGCGACGTAGTTTAAATCTCATACCAACAGATTCTGTTTGTCGGTAAAACTGTGAAATCTTGTAGTGTTTTCTAGCATAGGAATTTTTTTTTTCAATTTGCACTGCTTTCAATCTCTTAAAATACAACACATAAGATAGTAGAGAGCAAGCAAGGGGTCGATCCCACGAGGAAGGTTCAAGTCAGATTTTTATGCTATATGATATGCAATTTAGGGGGTTTGGGAGTTATCTAAGCTAAAGCAAAAGTAAACAGAAAACTATCAAGCAAAATTAAATAAAATCAAAAAATTATCATGAGAACAAACCTTGGTCGCAAATTAACATCCACCTACAAAAATCGAAATTAATCATAGAAACGAGACGTCAATTTATACTCTGAATATCTATCTTTTCTTATGTTGATTAGTTAACAGATCCGCTGTATAACTAGTGCTAACCATCAAACAACCACAGTGTCTGCACTAGTAATTTAATTCAATGGCAGCCTTTAGAACTAGATGAGTTGATTAATCTAGCCAACATAATTGTCCGCAGTTCATGTTTGATTTGATCAATCGAATGTTCTCCCTAAGATTACTAATCTAGATCCGCCATAATTATTAATCTCGGTTGCTTCACAAGTTTCTATACCACAACTCCAGTTTTTATAGCAAACTTAGCAATAGATTGTTCATAATAATAACTTAGAGTCCGCTCTAGCAATTAAAATAAACAATCATAAGAAATAAACGTAGGAGAACAAACATATTCATTCATCATATAAACTGAAAAGAAAAGGGTAAAATAGATCTCACAGTTCTTGAAATCTGAAGGTTTCTGTGTCCTTGTAACCAAGAAAAAGAGTTTAGCCTTGCATATCTATTGAACAACTAATAAAAACGAAAGAAGAATGCATGATTTTGGGTTTGTGGAGGAGAAGGGGCATTTTCTCTCTCTCGGCTGGCCGCTCTCCCTTCTCTTCTCTCATTCTTTTTATATCCTAGGAAACCCTAGTCTCTATTTTACAAAATAGTCCTCCCTTAAATAGACAGTTTACATTTAAGTACTTCAATAACTATTTTTCTAAAAAAAGAAGAAATAGCCTTGTATAAAATCTTCAAGCTTTGACTTAGAGGAGCTAAATTTCTGAAATAAAAACTTGGATGTCAGTTTAGATGCTTCGGAACGTAATTTAGACTCATTTCTTCACGAAACCTTTTTGCCAGCAGAATTCAGTTGTCATCTTTAAAAAATCATATCTCCCTTATATGACATCTTTTTTGGCTAAAATTTGAAGCGTTAATAGTTCTTTGAGTTAGAAATCCCAAAAATTTAATTTTGCATCTAATGGACTTCTCTAGAGCTCACGCTTTGCACAAAACATCGACTGAAGGTCTAATCTGCCAATTACCTCCAATTTACTCTTTTTGCATGTTTCATCCAAAAGTGCCTTCAAAACATAAAACAAAGAATATCAAGGCATTTTATATATAAAACATAGGCAAACACTAGTTAAATGTAGGTGAAACTATCGAATAATATGGTTGCATTAGGTTTCTTGATGATTTATGCATGTAACCCGTTCTACTAACTAGAGACAAGTGTATGTAGATCATGAAAGCTCGCGTCAACATCATGGCTGTTGCACGACAACAACCACTCAAGGAGCTCGTTGCTTCTAACGTGGAGAATCAACCATTGTGTATAAACATGGACAATAATGCCAACTTCGAGCTCAAGTCTTGTTTTATACATCTATTGCCAATATTCAATGGACTTGCTGGAGAAGATTCTCATAATCATCTCAAGGAGTTCCACATGGTTTGTGTTGGCATGAAACCGAACAAAGTTGATGAAGAATAGGTTAAGTTGAAAGCTTTCCCTTTCTCTTTAAAAGGGGCAACAAAGGCATAATTTTCTCTATTCTCCCAAATTCCATTGGGACTTGGAATGGCATGAAGAAGATTTTTCTTGAAAAGTATTCCCCAGCATCTCGAGTTGCTAACATAAGGAAAGAAATATGTGGGATTCAACAATCTCATGGGGAGACACTCTCTGAGTATTGGGAAAGATTTGAGCAACTGTGCATTCAATGCCCTTATCATTAGATACTCAATTTGCTGCTCATTCAATATTTCTATGAAGGACTGATGCCTATTGACTGTAGTATCATTGATGCGGCAAATGGAGGGGCATTGGTAGATAAGACACTCGAGGTTGCACGCCAATTGATCTCAAATATGGCAGCCAACCCGAAACAATTTGGCACGTGTGGAGATTTCCCAAGCAAATGAGTTAATGAGGTAAGTTTTTCTAACCTTGAGAATAAAGTTAATGATCTTACTTCTCTTGTGCGTTCTTTGGCTTGTGGCAATGTACAGCAGGTAAAAGTTTGTAGTATATACTCCTTACAAGGACATGCTTCAGATATGTGCCCAACAAAGATAACATTGAACAAGCTAATGCAGTTGATGGAGCATTCAATAGACAGCCCCAGCGTAAGTATGATCCCTTTTCTAACATGTACAATCCCGTATGGAGAGATCATCCAAACGTATGTTATGGGAACCCGCCTCAACAAGGCAATCAAGGCCGACAGTTCCATCCCCATGGATTTCAGTCCCAACAGAATTATCAAGCGAGACAGCCCCCTGCATTCACAAATTCCAATGTTATGGAGTCATCAAGTGATAATCTTCGTGAGATGATGAAATCCTTGGCTTCTAATACAGTGACATTGCAACAAAATGTCATGTCTTTTCAATAGGAAACAAGGTCAAGCATTCACAACTTAGAGAAGCAAATGGGGCAAGTAGCTTCAAGTGTATGGAAATTGGAGGCCCAAATGAATGGAAAGTTGCCTTCCCAAGCATTGAATCCAAAAGAGAATGTTAATGTGATAACGCTGTGAAGTGGGAAAGAACTTCAAGAGCAAAGGTCGAAACAAATTGAGATGGAGGAAGAAGAGGAGATAGAAACTGAATTGAGTATAAAGAAGAAACATCCTCTTCCTTCACAAATTGTAAAACCGACCAACACTCCAAAGGTAAGTATTAACTCATTGAATTTCAGTTTTAAAACAATTCCACCCTTTCTTTAAGTTCTTCAAGGTCTAAAAAAGAGGACAAAGAAAAAGAGATTTTAGAGGTTTTTAAGAAAGTGGAACTCAACATTCCTTTGATTGATGCTATCAAGCAAATTCCTATGTATGCTAAATTTTTGAAGGAGTTGTGTACTCCTAAGAGAGCCTACAAGCTCAAAGGCCATAAAATTATAAGTATTGGTGAAGTTGTATCTGTTGTTGTTTAAAAGAATATGCCTTTGAAGCAAAAGGACCCAGTTGCGTTTACTATCCCATGTGTTATTGGTAATGCTAGTTTTAAAAGAGTCTTAAGCGAATTAGGTGCATCCATTAATGTTATGCCTAAACATGTTTATGATTCTCTTAGTTTGGAGCCTTTGAATAAAACTAATATTATAATACAACTTGCAGATCATAGTTTTGTTTATCCACTTAGTGTGATAAAAGATGTCCTAGTCAAGATTGATTGTTTGGTTATTCCATGTGATTTTTATTTTCTTGACATGGAGCATGATTCTTGTGATTCCTCAAACGATAACACTCCTATATTATTTGGGAGACCATTCTTGAAAACTGCCAATACAAAAATTGATTGTGGTAAGGATACTTTGTCCATGGAAGTAGGAGATAAAAGGATTGAATTTAATTTTCATGATGCAATGAAATATCCATACAACAATGTTTATTCTATCACATGCTATGACCAAGTTGATAAGTGTGTGCAATAAGTTTTTGATTTTGATTGTGAGGATGGATTAAGCGTGGCTTTGAGCTATGACTATGATTTTACCAAGATAGATGACACGACCAAAAGATTGATGTCTTCTCCTAAGTGCAGGAGTGTCGAAGTAATAAATAACCCGGCAAGACCGAGGACGAACTACAGGGAGGTTAACTATATAAATTATAAATAACAATAATACAACAACAACAACAACAACAACAACAACGAAAATAGTAATAGTAATAGTAATAGTAATAGTAATAGTAATAGTAATAGTAATAATTGTAAGATCCCACATCGAAAGCGAGCATCCAGAGCCAGGACCTTATAAGTGCATGCTCATCTTGACTAGTAAGACGCATTTTGGGATCATGCTTGGCTACCAAGAACAAAACCGTGAGGGGGACCTGGGTGGAAGCCCTGGATTTGGGTGGACTAGGAGGCCCAAAGCGGACAATATCTTGCTAGTGAGGTAGGGTGTTACAATAATAGTAATAGTAGTAATACTAATAATAATAAAGAGAGCTTTGAGATGTGATATTGATATAAGGATTAAACAATGATAAAAACAATTATCAAGGTTAGAGGATCCATTAATGGTATTTCAAACAAATATGGTATAAACTCTTATTATTCAACTGGAAACCATACACAAAGGAGGTTCCAATCAGATTATAAATTATTAATATGATTACATTAGTTATCTCATTCGAATAATGCTAATACTTGTAAATGTTGTCAGACATTCATGATTATAACTTATGTTAGCAATAAATCAAGTTCCTTTCATAGTACAGGTGTCGTTTATACCATACGGTTTGGGCTATGAAAGTGCCAAGTATTTGTTGTGCCAAGGGTTATACAACATAAATCTAGATTAACCATTTAACATGCAAAGTATTAAAAGTGAACAAGATAACAAATATAAAACATGTTAGTATTACACATTAAAGTCCATGCTGATTTTACACTATACTTATTCTTACACCATTAGTGTAGTCTTTTCACCTTGACATAATAAACGTAGCTAAACATAATGAAGAAGAAAAACATAAATAAACAAGATAAGAACATAAATAAGATATAAGTTAACGAAGTAAAGGAGAGAAAATGAAAAAGTATAAACAAGAGATTAATATAAACAAAACTTAAGCATTACAAAAATAGAGAGAGAGCAAGAGCATGATCTTGATGTGAAAACCAAGGTGCCTAAATGCATGGCAAATGCCTCCTTTTATAGGCTGAAATTTAGAACTATTGATTTGATGACTAATTGTTGAGTGGGTGGCCACATCTTGACTTGGTGAAAATCCTTATATTCTTGTCTGAACAAAATGTCATTGATAACGTCAGAATTTGAACAGACTTAAATCATGAAAGTACTAGTAAATTGTCTCAGCTTTCCAACAAAAAAAGAATCAGTGCATTTGGACTTCTAGAACTCTAGATATGGGCTGAACACTGAACAGTGTCTAGGCTGTAGGACAGATTATGACTTCTCTGTTGTTGCTAAGATTTGGACTTCCAAACAATAGAATTGAGTCTTGCACTCCATGAATGTTTTAGGCCTATGTCTTAGATTTCTATCCATATAAACCAAATTGAAATCCAAGATCTACAGCTTCAAATATGACCCAATGACTGAACAGTGTTCCAGTTTGGACTGAACCAGCATCTCTTTTCTAAGCTTAACTCTCTCTTTATCTTCTCAATTTTAGTAGTTCAACTCATCAATCAATCCTTTGATTTATGTGATAGGCCTGTATTTAAGATGAACATTTACCATAAATTAAAGGTATCTTATAGTATCAAACTTGTTATTATAAAACATGCTTTAGTTGAGTTATTGATACTTCAAGTGCAAAATGATGATATAAAACCTTGATAAAAATGCACTTTTAAGTACTAATCACTCCCCCCCAACTAGCTTATTACTAGTCTCTAGTAATCAAAGCGTTAAAATAGAAAAACAATTTACAAATTCCACAAAGCAAGGCATTCATCATTCAACTTCCATTAATCTATCCAGATAAACAAACTCTCATTAAATTTATATATCTGCTCAATACCTCTTAAACAAAATATTAATAAACCTTCTTTTTTATGTGCTCAATGTATGAAAACATAGATGATGGGGCTTTTATTAGAAGAAAACAATATTATGTTCTAATGTTTAAGGTTAGCTTTCTTGGGTGGGGATTATTATCTTTTTTTTAAAAAACATATGTACATATAACTTAAAAAACAATGCATCTTTAACCCATGTAACAAGCTTTCGGCTAATGACTCCCAGACCCAACGTCTTAGGGCATTAGGTGTTAAGACACCCCTACGAGCCTAGTAACTCGGGTTACAGATATTGATACGTAGATAGTGCAATGTTTGATTCCCTTAAGCTTTTCTCCTTAACCTATGTAACAAACGTTGGGCCAATAGCTCCCAAGTCAATTGACTTTAAGGTATTAGGTGTTAAAACACCCTTTCGGGCTTAATTGTTTAGGTTAGGGAGGCTACGAAACCAAACTTATCTACGTTTTTATTATCATCAATATTATCATTTTTTTTGCAAATTATATACTATCCCTTTCCCTTAGTTGTTACCTTTAACAAAAGAACATAAATAATGTAATAATCCAATGTGCAACCCACAATCATATGTTAAAGTGTATGTGAAAATGAAGGTTTAAGAATACTTGTTAAATGAGTATATGAGCAGAATCAAGTGATAACAATGCGAGAGTTTGTAAACCTGAATATTTCAAGAAGTATTCTGATAGGCCTTGTTATGTCCAATTTATGCGACTCATGGAAGGATCAATTACAGGGATGAAAGATTGTAGTTGGTCAATCAATTGTTCAACAGTAGCAGCAGATATTATGATTTGTCGTGCCGAAGATGTTAGAAATTCCTGTTCCACAGCTTGATCAAGAAAAGACAACAAATTATCATAAAAACCATTAACATTTAACAAACCTATAGGTTTACGGTGAATGTGCAGTCGGGCCCAAGAGGAAATATGAAAGATCTCTTCCAATGTGCCCAGACCACCTGGTAAGGCAATAAAGGCGTCAGCATGGTTAAACATTGCATTCAATCGATCAGACATTGTAGAGACCTGTAGTTCCTCTCCAATTGTTTTTCCAATGATGTCCCCTTTTGCTAAAGCTTTGGGGACGACCCCCAAAACTTGATTGTCTCCTAAAAATGCAGCTATTGACAAACCCCCCCCATTAACCCAAGGCTACCTCCACCATACACTAATTGAATCTTTCTCTCAGCTAGTACCTGACCAAGATGATTTGCTGATTCTAAAAACTCTATTTCTCTTTCCCAGGACTAGATCCACCGAAAACACAAATATTTCTTATGTGATGACTTGAGGAACCTACCATTTCTACACACTTCTATATCTGTTGAATGTATGGGTTGAGTAGAAATGAAGGGAAGGAGGAGAAGATTTTATAGATGAGAAGTTGAAAATGCAATCATACCACCTATATGCAGGTCAGCTGGAGTCTCACTCACTCACTCTCTCTTTATTTATTTATTTATTTTGAAAAAGCATGTGTATGTACAAGTAGTTGTGATTGTGGCTCACATCTTCCCTTGGTTTTACATCCAAGAACGGCTTAAACGCCCTCTATGGGTCGAGGATAGGCTTCCCATCCAGTTTTCTTAAAAACTGGCAAACAAGGTCTTTTATAGTTAGATTCCCAAGACTAAGTCGGTCATGTTCTTTATGGAATTGTGGCCATAAATCATGAATTGCACGATGCACATCTCCACTAGGATGCTTCTCAAGAGTCAATAGAAGATTATCTAAAGACCCCTTACTCAGGCCATCCTTAATGAATTGTATTTTATCATCACAGTTTATAGATACCATTCCTAAAGAACGACATGTTGCATTACAAGTCCATCTGGCACATTTGTGACAGACTTCCAGTCGTTTCGTTTCTTTGCAAAAGTGCTTTTACCTATTCCAGGCATGTATGAGATGAAAGAATTGGAGGACTCACCTGATAATCGGACCTTTGCTTCAATCAGCTAGCGAATATCTTCAGGAATTCCATGATTCACTAACAACCTCAATTTTGCACACCTAGCACGGTAAATTTTTGTAATCGCATTCTGAGGCAGAGCGGGAAAGTACTTTTTCAATTTTTCAAGAGTGATGTCCATTTTCAAATGAGAGTTAAAGAAGGAGAAAGAGCCAAGAATTGCACAATATATACAGATATCAGTTATTATGGGAAATTGAAAGAACCGACTTAAGTCACGGAGTACCATTATCCGCCATTTGATCGGGGTGAGAGAGACTAGCAAAACAAAATTAACACCAAAACGAAACACAAAACAATGTGAGAAAAAGAATCAATCTTTATAAACAGGATCACTTAATTCAATAGAGTCATTTTCAATGGAAAAATTGTCAAAGTAAACTTTCAAACGATGTCCATTTACCTTGAAAACATTGTCATTCTTTGGATTCTCGATATCACAGGGCCCATATGGATACGCATGTTTTACAATAAATGGACTGCTCCATCTTGATCTCAGCTTTCCAGAAAATAAATGGAGTCGAGAATTATAAAGCAAAACTTTTTGACCAACATCAAATGTTTTTCTCAAGATTCTCTTGTCATGAAACTCTTTGATTCTTGGTTTATGAATTTTTGAATTCTCATATGCATCATTTTTTATTTCCTCGAGCTCATTTATTTGTAATTTTTGCAGCTGACTAGCATCATCAAGGTTTGAATTGAAAGCTTTAATAGCCCAATAAGCTTTATGTTCAAGTTCCACAGGCAAGTGACAAGGTTTTCCATAGACTAGTCTATAAGGTGACATACCTAATGATGTTTTATAAGCAGTTCGATAAGCCCAAAGTGCATCATTAAGTCTTAAAGACCAGTCTTTCCTATTAGGGTTCACTGTTTTCTCCAAGATCTGTTTGATCTCCCTATTAGCAAGCTTTACTTGTCCACTTGTTTGAGGGTGATAAGGGGTGACAACTTTGTGTGTGATTCCATATTTCTTCATTAAAGACTCAAATGGCTTGTTGCAGAAATGTGTTCCACCATCACTTATCATGGCTTGAGGGATTCCAAATAGACTCAAAATATTTTCTTTCAAGAACTTTATCACTGTTTTGTGGTCATTGTTTCGACTTGGAATTACCTCTATCCATTTTGAAACATAATCTACTGCGACTAATATGTACAAGAAATCAAATGATGGAGGAAATGGACCCATGAAATCTATACCCCAACAGTCAAAGATCTCAATGACAAGAATAGGATTTAAAGGCATCATGTGACGTTTTGAAATAGATCCCAACTTTTAACAATTTTCACAAGTCTTTCAAAATGCATGTGAGTCCTTGAACATGGTGGGTCAATAAAATCCACTTTGTAAGATTTTTGCAATTGTCTTTCTTGATGAGAAATGACCCCCACATTCCTCAGAATAATAGAATTTAATGACACTAGTTACCTCATTGTCAGGAATGCAATTTCAAAATATTTGATCAGGATAATATTTGAATAAATAAGGATCATCCCAATAAAAGTTCTTCACTTCGTTCAAGAACTTTCTTTTATCTTTGGTACTCTAGTTAGCTGCAAATTGTCCTGAAATAAGAAAATTAACAATATTAGCAAACCAAGGCATTGTAGAGATGGAAAGTAAAGATTCATCAAGAAAATAGTTATCGATCGGTGTGATGTCAGATCTCGAATCTGTTATCAATCTTCACAAATGATCTGCGACAACATTTTCGGTGCCTTTCTTGTCTTTAATTGTGATATCAAATTCTTGAAGTAACAAAATCCACTGCACCAATCTAGCCTTAGAATCTTTCTTAGAAAGAAGATATTTCAATGCAGCATGATCACTAAAAACAACAACAGGTGAGCCAATAAGATGTGACCTGAATTTTTCACATGCAAATACTACTGCAAGTAATTCTTTTTCAGTGATGGTGTAATTCATTTGAGCACTATTTAAAGTTTTACTTGCATAGTAAATCACATAAGGTTTCTTATATTTTCTTTGTCCCAAGACAGCACCCACGACATAATCACTAGCGTCACACATTATTTCAAAATGTAGTGACCAATCAAGAGGTTGAATGACAGGAGCAAAAGTAAGCAAGTTTTTAAGTTTAACAAAGGCTTCTTCACAATGTTCAGTCCATTCAAAAATATTATCCTTTGTTAGAAGGTTACTTAAAGGCTTAGATATTACACTAAAATCTTTGATGAACCTTCTATAAAGACCAGCATGTCCTAAGAATTTTGGTGTTGGCAAGTTAGCAATTAACTCGATTTTAGATTTCTCAACCTCAATTCCTTTCGATGAAACAATGTGACAAAGTACAATGCTGTTTGTTACCATAAAGTGACATTTTTCCCAATTCAGTACAAGATTCTTCTCTTCACACTTGCTCAAAACCTTTTCTAAGTTATTCAAACAATATCACCAAAAACAGAAAAATCATCCATAAAAATTTCAAGAAAATGTTCAACCATATCACTAAATATACTGAGCATGCATCTTCGAAACGTGGTTGGTGCATTACATAATCCAAAAGGCATCCTTTGATATGTAAAAGTACCAAATAAACATGTGAAAGTAGTCTTCTCTTGATCTTTCAATGCAATTTCAATTTGGTTATAACCTGAATAGCCATATAGGAAACAATAAAATTCATGACCTGCAACTCTTTCTGGGATTTGATCCATGAAAGGTGAAGGAAAATGATCTTTTCTAGTCATTGAATTAAGTTTCCTATAGTCAATGCACATGCGCCAACCAGTAATAGTCCTAGCTGGAATTAACTCATTTTTCTCATTTGTTATCACAGTGACTCCAAACTTCTTGGGTACAACTTGGGTAGGACTTACCCATTTGCTATCAGAAATAGGATAAATGATTTCATTATCTATAAGCTTAATGACTTTATTTTTCACTACTTTCATATTAGGATTAAGCCTTAATTGCATTTCTCTAGAGGGTTTAGCATTTTCTTCCAAGTAAATCTCGTGTGTGCAAATCAAAGGACTAATTCCTTTTATGTCAGCTATGGTCCATCCTAATGCATTTTTGTGCATTTTCAGAGTCTATAATAACTTACCTTCTTGATGTGCATTAAGTTTGGAAGAGATTATTACCGGAAAAGTTTCATTTTCTCCCAAAAATAAGTATTTGAGATTGAATGGTAACGGCTTCAAATGAAGTTTTGGTGGTTGAACACTTGAAGGTATGGAATTAGTTGATCGTGGTGGAAATTCCTCAATTTTTGGTATCCAACTATTTGCTTTTGATTCTTCCTGAAAATAAACCATTTGCAAATCGTCAAATTCATCAATCTCAGTTTCACTAGAAGTGGTTTGAAATTGATCATGAACTAATTTTTCAATAAAGTCCACTTCCTGTAAATCATTATCATCTCCAGGTTGCTTGCACATGTTGAAAATATTCATCTCCAAGGCTTTGGACTAAGAGAAAGTAAGGATTCGTCAGGAAAGTAATCATCGATTGGTGGGATGTCAGACGTCGAATCTATTGTCAATTTTAACAAATGATTTGCGACAACATTTTCGGTGCCTTTCTTGTCCTTGATTTCTTCTTGTGAATAAATCATTTGCAAATTTGCATATTTGTCAAATTTTGTTTTTCTCACGGTAGATTCAAATTGATCATAAACTAATTCTTTAATAACATCTACTTCCTGTGAATCATTATCCTCTGCAGGTTGTTTGCAAATGTTGAAAATATCCATCTCCAATATCATGTTTTCAAATGATAGCTTCATCAGTCCATTCCTAAAATTAATCAATGCATTAGAAGTTGCAAGAAATGGACGTCCTAAAATAGCAAGAAATGAGTTACATGCTTCAACAGGTTGTGTGTCCAAGACAACAAAATCCACAGGATAAATGAATTTATCGACTTGTACTAACACATCTTCAACTGTTCCTCTAGGCACTTTTACAAATCTATCAGCAAGTAAAAGAGTTACAAAAGTTGGTTTTAACTCACCTAGATTGAGACTTTGAAAAACTGAATATGGAAGTAAATTCACACTAGCTCCAAGATCAAGTAAAGTTGTTTTAATTTTATGTTCTCCAACAAAGCATGAAATTGT
>Ga0325404_1004787_pt1 | contig 14363 bp, 10 predicted proteins | sample PopdelMetagenome_18_FD_205664 | JGI IMG/M metagenome (GOLD analysis project Ga0325404, IMG submission 205664) | Populus deltoides microbial communities from Bellville, Georgia, United States - Xylem-Control-R1 | ecosystem: Host-associated > Plants > Phyllosphere > Stem > Wood/Secondary xylem... | reverse complement strand
ATCAAAATAATATAAAAATAAATAAATTTAAAATAAAAATATATATTTTTTAAAAATATTTTTATACAGCAAAAAACAAACAAAGGTACCCGACAAGCTGCATGAGCAAGGTGGATGTCACGCCTCTGGCTTGGGTTCGCTTACATCTTTGGTTAGGCCCTGGGCTTGCATGTGATATCATGATGGTAACCCACAACTTGGATTTGTGACTAACAACGACTCTGTCGAGCCCTGTGGCTCTGCATATCCTATCCAGTGTGTTCCTTCCTTGGTGTTCTCTCATTTATACAAGAAATGATCATGATTAGAAGAAGCAAGACAAGAGCGGAACTCCTTTTTACTCTTCCGGGTCCAGGTTGAAACCTGTGTTATTATCTATCGAATCATTTTAATTTAATAATTTAAATTATTAAAAAATATTTTTTAAAATATAATTTATACTATTTTTTAATATGAAAGTACTCTAAACTTGTACAAGTTTACGCTATCTTATACTTGATTCTTATCAAATAAATAATGACGATGAAATTCAAACTCATGAATAATTAGTTATTAAGTCTATGATACCATGTTAAAAAACCGTCTAAACTTAATAATTTACTATTAAATGTAATTCTAAAATATAATTTATATTATTATATATAGCATATAGCATTGTCTGGTTTCAGATTGGCTCCAACCAGTACATGAAATCTAAGTAAAATCATGGCTATCCTAACTATGACTGAAACATTGATCGCCACCGTCGACTGCAATACCTTCCATAATTAGCAAAATAAAAGGTTGGAATGACAAAACCACCTAATTATATAATTAGAGCAGCTATACCACACACCAGGGAGAGGGAGGGGAAAAATTTACAAGAAAAGAGACAGAAGACCATATATATCAACCCATGATCTATCTGCTTGTCGATAAATTTATGATCGGCTTGTCGATTTAAGGTTCAATCATTACATCCATTGATTGATCTAGTTTGTTTGTTTACATTTGATCCATCCTTTGAAACACAAAAGGGTTTTTCTTGTAATAAAATAAAATATCACTACAGGGGTCTCACTGCACAAAAAACAATTAAGCTCTCAAATCAGCAAAACATCAAAAACATATGTAAAAATAAATGAAAAAAACGTATTTTTAAAAAATATTAAAAGAGAAATATAATAGCAAGTTAGGTGAGTTAATCTAAATTATTTTATTTAAAAAAACTATAAAATAATATGATTTTTAAAAAATATATATTTTTAACTAATCAAATTTAAACTAAATATTAAATTACCAAATTGATCTGTTAAATCATATATAATATTATAATCATGCAATTTATCATATTTTTTAACAATATCTTTTGAAAGTTAACATTATCTTACAATGATATTGCAATGTAGTGTTTTTTAGAAAGGTCCTTCTAATAATCAATGCTTGATAATAATTTTCACAATAAATACAATTCATTTAATACATTTTAAAAAAATCAAGCCTTAAAGGAAAAAAAAAAAAACAGATAAAAGCAAAAGAGAACCGGACCGTCCATTTAGCAGTTAGAAGATCCAACGGCTGGGACACAATGGCGGTACCAATCCACTAACAACCAAAACAACGATCAAAACAAACAAAAAACCCATCAACCAAAACAAACCACGTGTCATCAATCCCATCTCCAGCTAGCGGTAGATCCATCACAGGATCACCTGGAATCGCCAGTACCCAAGCAAATACCCACACCATTTCCCCTCCCTTTCTCCCCTTCTTCCTCCTTTCTCCCTTATTCCTGCCCCTTTTTTTCCTAGGGTTTCTCCAACCCCCATCACCACCGTTGATTTCTTGTTATGATCGAGAACAAGATATGGCAGCAAGCATGGATTTTTCACCGCCATTTACTCTACTAGAAGGCGGTTACAACAACAATGTGTCAGAAAATTTAGAGAATCTTAAACAACCCACTAATGGTAAACCTCCGTGTCATCTCCGTCAAAGTATGGACTCCGTTCGATTGCTCAACGCTTCTGATCTGGTAAGTAAGAAGGAAATTGATGATTGGATGTGCTTTTGATGAAAAGATTATGAATTGATTGATTTCTGTTTAGGCCCTTAATGTTGGGGTTGGGGTTGTGATTGGTAATTCACCGGCTGAAGAGGAATCGGAGTTCTTTCCGGCGGTGTTTCGATCGGGAAGTTGTGCTGAAGGAGGGCCGAAACAGTATATGGAAGATGAGCATGTTTGTATAGATAATCTTGTTGATCATCTAAGTGCTACCACCAGCGCCAATTGCCCTTCTCCTGGAGCTTTTTACGGGGTGAGTATATTTGAAACGTTTGATCTGTGTCTCTGGGAATATGGACAAGTTGTTAGTATCTGGAAATGGGTTTATATTGATTTTTGTTGATGTTTGTGGGCAGGTGTTTGATGGGCATGGAGGTACTGATGCGGCTTCATTTGTGAAGAATAATATCCTGAGGTTTATAGTCGAGGACTCCCATTTTCCGAATTGTGTAGAGAAGGCGATTAAGAGTGCGTTTGTGAAAGCTGATTATGCGTTTGCAGATGATAGTGCACTTGATATCTCTTCTGGCACCACTGCACTAACTGCTCTTATATTTGGAAGGTAAGTGAGATGTGTTTTTCGGTTAGATTTGGAATATTGAGGAGGATGTTCTTACCTGGGGTGTAGTATCAGTTGGCCATTGACCTTTAAATGTACTTGATCGGAGGGCGGCTTAGTTGTTTTGTGATTTGTTCCTGGAAAGTAATAAGAAAGTGAGAAAGTAGAGGATGATGATAGAAATGGGAGTGATGTACATCAGATCTGTCTGAACTTTTAGATTAAGTTGAACTGGGTTCATTAGCATGCAATACAAATAAATTAACTTTATAAGTTGAGAGAAGTAAGTGCTCGATCAAGGGCCTTTTGTTGTTTTTGTCTACTTTTAATACTGTGCCATCCTTTTTAGGGATGCCTATGTGCAAACATGTCTTTATGGCAAGTTCAGGATGTGAGAAACACTTTTTTTTTTTTCCTTAACCGCTTTTCGTTTAGGTTTTGAGGTTTCATTCTCTGAAATAATTTTACTCTTTTACAGGACATTAGTAGTTGCCAATGCTGGGGATTGTCGAGCAGTGCTGGGAAGGCGAGGTAGAGCAATTGAGATGTCCAAAGACCACAAACCTAACTGCACATCAGAAAGACTTAGAATTGAGAAACTTGGTGGTGTCATTTATGATGGCTACCTCAATGGCCAATTGTCTGTTGCACGAGCCCTTGGAGACTGGCATATGAAGGGCCCTAAAGGCTCTGCCTGCCCTTTAAGTGCCGAGCCTGAATTGCAGGAGACAAATTTGACCGAGGATGATGAGTTCTTGATCATGGGCTGTGATGGCTTGTGGGATGTAATGAGCAGCCAGTGTGCGGTGACAATTGCTAGGAAAGAACTGATGCTCCATAATGATCCTGAAAGATGCTCAAGAGCGCTGGTCCGAGAGGCACTCAGACTCAATGCATGTGATAATTTAACCGTGATTGTTATTTGTTTCTCCCCGGATCCACCCCATCACATAGAAATCCGACAACCCCGAGTTCAGAGGAGTATATCAGCTGACGGTCCAAACTTACTGAAGGGTGTTCCGGATAGCAACTCATGAAAAAAATGATGATTCATCACCTTTGTACAAATACATTCGAGGTTGGAATCAGTAAGAACATCATTTCCTCCGAGCTGCTCCTGATATCCGCAAGGCCATGGCTGCCATTCAGCTTTATTCAGGGAATAAATATGGCACAGAATGTGATTCTTTGAGTTTCAAAACCCTTTACACTTGATATAATTTATGTTGCACCATTAGGAGTTCATTGTTCAGCTGTTTAGTTTCATGGACCTCCCTCTCATTCTTTACTTCTCCGCTGTACATAATTCGGGGGAAAATTGAGAGGTGTGATCTAACACTTCTCTTTTAAATAGTTGATCTCTGTTGTCATTGAATGAATTAATTGATTGCGAGGGATTGCCATGGATGCCTTGCTTGTTCCCCGGGTCGTTCTGTTATAACTGCGGTTTTATCTAGCTTCTCTCCCATAAGCTTATGCCGTCAATTCTGTGAGCCATGTTTGTGCTTTTTGATGGGGAGTTGGTTTTTTAAGATACTGCTCGCCTGAAAGAAATCGCTGTTGAAATGAATAGTAGAAACGAGTTTAGACTCACTGAGTACCTGTAGAAACGAGGAATTCGTGTGCTAAAATCCACTACAATTTTGAGTTTGACATAGGTGCCTGGCGTGGTGCCATTTGCTACCAACTTTCCCAGGTTTTCAAACTTCGATATAAATTCATTTTTAAGCAATAAAATCACCTGAAACATGCGAAAAAATGGCATAATTTTCAGGTTTCTGATGAGAATATGCGACCAAAAGTACACAGTTGTCCCATCAAAAATGAAAAAGTAGTATCATGTGGAACACTAACTCAACATGGTAAAAAGGCTGTCGATTTTGAGAAAAACTTTCCCACGGGTGATTGATTCCAAAAATTATTGGAGTTTCTCATAGTTCCCCATCTGGTTCATCATCGTCAACAGTCACCTCATGGGAATCACTGCATAAATAGATGAAGCTTATGTTAGTAAATAAATGAGAGCATGATTGACAACCAGCATTTATGCAAATGATTAAACTGCTATCAGGTAGTTTACAATCTACAAACAGAACAATATTGAGGAAATGCCCAGGTGTAAAAAGTTTTTTCTTAACCAGTAGTTACGCATGAATACAGGTACTTCACAATCTACAAAACAATATTGATAAAAAATCCAGGCCCAAATTGTATTTTCAAGTTTTTAGTAGGGGCATGAGCCCAATGTGATGTGTATTGGGAATGCTGCTCAGGTCAGTGAATGGTTATCGATTCTTCCAAGTTAGGTAAATTGGCGGTCCTTTAATGCCAAGTCCCTGGGTTAATATATACTGCTAGCACTGACCTCGTTCATCTCAAGCACCAAGCAAGGCACACCTCTAACGGTAGTAACTATCCTTGTAACAAGCTAGTTTGCCTAAAGCAGGTATACTTGGATTTGGATTCAGCATTACCTTGACTGCTTACAGTGCTTGCTCAAATCCTGGCATAGAATCTTGCTCAAACCTCCTACTTTCACGGATCCTTTCTTTATCAGTTCTGCCAACTGCAAGATTAACCGTTCTTAGTAGCCTGAATTGTTTGCATATGTTAAAGAAAGACCGTTAACTTAGAAATGGCAAAACAGGATATGAAAACTCACCTCATCTTCAGTTTCCTCCAATAACCTGTCCCATTTTAAACATACAGGTTAGACTTGGTAAGCCATAAACTAGATGACATTAACATCCTTGGAATATGAGTGCAAATCACAAAGCCATTGAAGTGTATTTTGCAATGAGCGAAAAAGAGAGGGATGGCCAAACCATTTGCCATCTCACCTTCCACAATAAGATGATAAATCTTTTGAATATGCCTTGGCTTCTTGCTTGTCTATCAACAAATAAAAATAGAAACCAGCTTAAAAATTTGTAGTAGTTGAGTTGAACATAAAAGTTCAATGAGCAAGAAATGAAGAATGTATGACAGACATGCTGAGTTAGAACCAACCATCAGCATCACAACTAACAGGGTGGGCCAGTTCACCAGGGAAAAGGAAGTAATTCCAAATCCTAGAAAAGCAAGGATAAGAAACTCTTTTGGTATTCCAATCCCATTCTCTATAAGAAAGAAAACAAAATCATTGAAGAAAGAATATAGAACTTGAAACAAACTCCCTGAAGACAGGATACAAAATTTATGCTTGAATAGAATTCCTTTGCCATTATAGGGGCATCAAGATCTTCGTTTCCAGCTTTCCATCAAAATTTAAACTCACATGAACTCATAGGCTAGTAGACATCACAACTGAGCTACCACTCCTTTTGCAGGAGTAAGCCAGAGGTCATAGTCCTACCATCATTCACATTGTCTTACATCAAACACGAAAAACACCAATCGATCTACCATTTGAGATTAAATGAAACAAATAAAACCATGAATTATTCAAATCAGACATTCAATATAAGAAAAGGACGAACATCATGGCTGCCAGGGACAAATTGGTTATAGCACAATAGCCAAACCAAGACAAGAATATCACCATGAATTCCTGACATGAACAAATACTTACTACCTGAAAGATTGTCCCAGCTATCCACTCTAACCCATTCATATCTTTTCGAGTCTACCTACAAAACATATTGAAAAGGATATTGAATGTGCTCGCGGAAGATAAGAAAATACTACACACTGATCCTAACTGAAACTACAAAGTACAAAGAGCCGAGCACAAATGTCTCAAGCTACAAAGAGTAATATATCAAACACACGTCAAAAGCAAAGAGCACAATCGATGAATAGCACAATTTTACAGATAATTACCTTCTCAAGAGTGTAATCTTCCATTTTATCACAAAGCCCATCTAATAATTCAACAACCCTAAGCTCACTGACTCTGTTTTTTTATTTAAAAAAAAAAACATAAGGCAATCGTAAGAAAGCAGCAATATTAACAAGACACTCCTCGCCATGGCGAGGAGAGGTAAGCAATAGATAACATAAAACTGAAAGGAAATAATGAAGCTTTACCTGTAGTCAATTACCTTTCCTTTACATTGACCTTTGGAATCCAGTCTATGTCTCATATCCAAATAATTCCGCGGTCTTTCCTACACAATAATTTCCAAACCATTTTATAATATTGAAAAAAAATAAATAAAAAATCCTTACATTGGAAAGGCTATACTCTATCTCCTCCAGCGAAAGAAATAAGAAACAGTGATCGATTAAGCTCAATTAACCTCGGAAAAATTGATTAGTGAATAATCAAGCCCTGATAATCATCAAAAGGTAACAATATAGTACAGAGAGAATTAGAGGATTCTAGAAGATGTGAAAGAATGGAGAAATCGAAAGTACCGCAACTTGGGAAGGTCCAGGCCCAGGGATAGGCCCATGATACCGACAAGGCCTAGATGGACCGCGTTTGGGTTAGAGATATCTGGGCTAGTAAGTGAGATTTCATGGCCCAGTATTTGTCTCCCCTCTGCCTTTCCTTCTATTTTCTTTTTAAGGTTTTAGAATTATTTTAAAACTCATTCGACGAACAAGTTGAGAATTAATAAGATATAATATTTCATAAAAAAAAAAAAAGGAAAATCCGTCCATGTGGTCCAAGAAAGCAAGGCTGTTCATCATATATTTTTTCTAAGTTCTAAAGTCACGATGCATTAAAATACTTGTGTGGACTTTATATTATTCTCTTTTATAAAATTGATATTCTCTTTCTCTGCCGTCCGTCCGTCCGTCCGTCCGTCCGTCCATCCATCCATCACCATTGCTCGAGATGAAAAGTTGTGAATCAAATTCAAGGGCACTTGTTCACCAATTAATACGACAGTTTCCTTTTGTTGTCAGAGACATCGGCGCCAGCAATACATCATTAAAAACAGTACAGCTTAATGTGTCCGTTTTACCTTTTTTTTTTTTTTTGGTCCTCTCCACTCTCAATGATTTTGCACTGGAAATAGAACATCAGTCCATGTCTTTTTGTGCAGCCAACAACGTGGTGGAATTTGTTTTTAATTCGTTTTTTTTTTAAGTAATTCTAAAACTATTTTTTCACTTTCAATGATTTTGCACTGAAAATATAATATCAATTTAGAATCTGTTTCTTTGTGGGGCTATATCTAAGAAAATATTTGTTTTTGTGGTTTGATTTGTTTTTTATCTGAAGAATTATTAAATTAATTTTTAAATATTTTTTATAAATATTTTAATTAAAATTAGCAGCAGCCATCCTTCCAATAAATATGTTTTTTTTCCCTCTAGTATTCTTATATTTATTTATTTATTTATTAAAATTGTTTTTTTAACAACTTAAAAAACATAATTTTTACATCGTTCTTATGGATTTAAATTTTTGCAGATACCGATATTAATATTTAAATTAATTAAATACATATATTTTTCGTCACTAAATTAATCCCTTTAAATTTAATTAATCCAAGTTAATCACTCATTTTTGTTTCAATAATCAAAATAATCTCTTATTATTATCGGCAAGAAAGTGGAAGTAGGTCTCGACTTACGAGACACCTCAAGGGCCCACTCACTAAACCTACCACTGAAAATTTGTCACACACCACAGTCACTCCACGACGTCGTATTTCCCACCTTCATAGAGCCCCGAGCCCCACTTATCCCTCGAAACCAATCAAACACAGCTCCACCTCGAGATCTAGCAACCATCAACGGCTCTGCTAATATCTACTCTCCACTGAGCTCAAGTTTTCTACCATGTCCAAACTCTGCAGAAAAAAAAAAGGTGAAAAACAAAAGGGAGAATGACAAATGGAAAAGAAAAGCGCTGACGCGTCGCTTTTATAAAATTAATATTACAAGTATCATCATCGAGTGCCATGTCGCTTTACTAAATACTGACCGACCGCCTTAACAAAAAAAACTTAAACTGGATCCAAGCTTCAACTCTCTCAAGTCTTTGTTCATCAAGATTGGAACTTTTTGTTTCACTTCGCATTGTCAGATTTATTTCTTCCTACTATAATCTTTGTAATGTAAGTAACTCTCTCTCTCTCTCTATGTTTCTTATTTTTATATCTGTTTCTGGGCTTTGGATTTTGTGGTTGACGTTGGTATGAGGGTAATAAATTGTAGATTTCGAGTTAGTTTTATGCTAAAAATGGTTGTTTTAAGCTTTCCTGTTTTATATTTGAAATGGGTTGCGTTCCTTTCTTTCAGGGTTGTGTTTTCTATAATTGGTCTTACTGATTTGGTTAGATAATATGGGGGATTCTTTGTTTTCCTTTTCTTAAAAAATGATTGTTGTGGGTTTTGGTTGAAGTCAAATATTTTTGATGATTTATAGTTGTGATTTTAGTGATGTAGGATCTGGTTTATTGAAAAACTATGTTATGGATCTGATAAATTGAATGTAAAGTCTATTTTTTTTGTTTTAGTTTTTGGTGTTCTTTTGCCTCTATGAAGATGATTGTGGGTAATCTTTGTTGGGTTCCTTTTTTTTTTTTTGTAGATGATAGAAGGTGAGTAATGCTGCTTACAATATGGTTATGGGGTGTAATTTGTCGTGTGGAAACTAAGAGAGGACGGAATGTTTTCTGAGAGATTAACTGGAGAGGCATCTCTTCGCCGGGAATTGGAGGCTCTGAGTGTGTCGCAACGGCTAGTGAGAAGTGTTAGCCAGAAGTTGAGGAAGAAGAATAATCTTAGAGGTGAAGGAGAGGAAGAGGATGATTCAAGGGGAGTTTCTCTGAAATGTCTTACTTTGTATGGTATGGGTGGGGGCTGCAAAGTTGGTGCTGACACAGGTGAAGAATTTGGGGATCCGAGTGGTAGGAGGAGGTCATGCAGTGCTAGTGAAGAAGGAAAGGGATATAAACCAATATGTGGGAATGAGGAGACAGGGTTTGATTGTTTCTCATATGGGGTGAGAGAGAAGTTCTGGAAGAAAAACAGTAGAAAGGATTTAGAGCTTGAAGATTCGATTCAAAATAGCAGGTTGCATATGTTTCTTCCAGATGATGTACTGGAATTATGCTTAGTGAGACTACCATTGACCAGTCTCATGAATGCCCGCCTTGTATGCAAGAAATGGAGATACTTGACCACCACCCCTCGGTTCCTGCAGATGAGACGGGAAGGTGCATATCTGAAGCCGTGGTTGTTTCTGTTTGGTGCTGTTAAAGATGGATATTGTTCCGGAGATATATATGCATTGGATGTTTCTGAGGACCAGTGGCATAGGATTGATTCCGACATTCTAAAAGGAAGGTTCATGTTTTCTGTTGCCAGTATTCAAGATGATATTTATGTTGTTGGAGGTTGTTCTAGCTTGACACACTTTGGGAGGGTGGATAGGAGCTCATTTCGGACACACAAAGGGGTGTGGGTTTTTAGCCCTTTAACAAAATCTTGGCGTAAAATTGCACACATGAGGTGTGCAAGATCAATGCCTGTTTTAGGAATTTCTGAGGTTCATTCGGACTTTACAGTGGTTCACAGTCATCAACATCGACAAGAACGACGTTTTCCTAGGTCACGTGTTGGTGGGGTATCGGATGTATATGAGGACCCACACAGGCTTTCACTGAGACGACAATATAGAAAGGCTTTTGATGAATATGAGCCTTCATTGTTACCCAATAGAAAGTCACACAGGTTCATCAGACAAAAAAATGATCAATCAAATACAAAGTACTGTAAGAGGTTTGTATTGATTTCTGTAGGGGGTCTTGGATCCTGGGATGAGCCATTGGATTCTGGAGAAATTTATGATCCCGTATCAAATAAATGGACAGAAATCCAGAGGTTGCCAATGGATTTTGGGGTGGTTTGTTCTGGAGTTATTTGTAATGGGATTTTTTATGTTTACTCCGAGGCAGACAAGCTCATGGGATATGACATTCAAAGGGGCTTTTGGATGGCAATCCAAACCTCTCCATTCCCTCCTCGTGTTCACGAGTATTACCCTAAACTTGTATCTTGCAATGACCAACTATTTATGCTTTCAGTCTCCTGGTGTGAAGGGGATGGTCAAATAGGCCAGAGAAACAAGGCTGTTAGAAAATTGTGGGAGCTAGATCTCATGTATCTTTCTTGGACAGAAGTTTCAGTGCATCCCGATGCGCCAATGGATTGGAATGCTGCATTTGTTGCAGATAAAAACCTAATATTTGGGGTTGAAATGTTCAAAATATTTGGTCAAGTTTTGAACTTCTTGACTGTATGTGATGTGTCTGGCAGGGGGACAAACTGGAGCCACCTTGCTAGGAATCACATGACTCATGAATTGGACGCTTCCTCGTGCATGACTAAATCATTGGCTGTCTTACATCTCTGAAGTCCTTAGTGAATGCTGATTTGTGCTGAGAATTTTAGACATTTATTTACCCACACTAGATTTTGAGCACAGATTGTGATTTGGAACATCCGAATTTCATATTGAATTCTTTGGGCATGATCAATTTGCTTGTCTGCAATTTCATCTGTGTATTTTCTTCTCCACTGTTTATATAATTCATCCTGTATTCCTGATCTTGTTTATGTTCAATAATAATGAATTTGTTCTCTTGTGTATCCAGTACTCCAAATAGGAGAAGTTTGTTGATGATAATCCTTTATATCCTTCACTTTACATTTCATGCTTGAACAATGAATGTTTATGGTGGCAATTGCAGGGAAGGCCTGTGTGGACAATTGATTTGTAGATCCTACTTCATGAAGCAGACTGTATTTGGTGACGTTTGTGACCACAATTTTAAAGATTCAAGATTGTCCAAATCGATCCAGCCTCAAGACCAAAGTCTCTGGATCCTTGCGTTAACAATGAATTTTTATGGTGGCAATTGCAGGGAATGCCTGATGCTAGCAATATGGACAATCGACTTGTAGATCCTACTCCATGAAGCAGACTATTTTGGTGACGTTTGTGACCACAATATTAAAGATTGAAGACTGTCCGAATCAATCCAGCCTCGAGACCAAAGTCTATGGATCCTTGCGATTGCTTCAAAACTTTTTTGTCTATGCTTGGATTAAAAATTTGCCATAAAAAAGAAGGTTAAGGTACTTTGCTTTAACTCAACAGCTGTACCCTTCCCTTGAGGATGTGGTTCAAAACCTGTAATGCCATCACTGACCTAAGCTGCTCCGATTCTTAAAGGTTACAACACTGGATTATTCAATAAATTGTTGATTGATCTCAGAAAATATAGAAGGTTAAAAGAATGATTAATCTTGGAAGATGGAAAAGAACTATAACCAATATCCAACTCTCAGTACTAGTACAATATATGTAATCGTGGAAGAAAAAAAGAGGAAAAAGAAATAAAAAGGAAAGCAAGTAGCAGCATGATTAGAAACCAATGAACACTTTCAAAACCTTTACAGATGAAAAATCTGTTTACAACAATATCTACCTGCAGCTTAACGCTAGCATAACCATAAATGGCTCGGGACACACGATGAATTACATACAGCTCCAGGATCAGTAAGCGGCCTAACCCATATTTGGAAAGATACCAGAGAAATTGGGTATCTTATCAACATGTTTCAGGGCACGCTCAGCAATCTGCCGTGTTCGATAGTCAGCATGCTGGAAAGCATCAACAAGTGCAGTACTCACATTTGGATCTCCAGAAACTTCATATACTATGTCTTCAGTCCGTAAAAGTCTCTCAACAGCCCAAACTGCCCTCCTTCTCAGATTCTCAGTTCGTTTCTCCAGTAACACGTCAAGTATAGGTCTAATTCCCTCTGCCGCACACAACACTGCAACCCCTTGTTCAATGGCAACCCCATCATCCAACAAAGTAGAAATTGCTGCAAGAGCTGCTTCAACCACTTTCTCATTCGTGTGGTCTAAAAGAGCTACCAGCTTCTCAACAGCCTGTCCTTCCAGAAGACAGAATGAATCTTTTAGGGAACATGTTCCTCGGTGGAGCCGGCACAATCCAGTTATGACAGGCTGTTTGCTAAGACATGAAAAGATTGAGGCACAGAAAGCAGGAGGCGGTAACTCAGGCAATCTTGTTAAATTTTTTGACTCTTGAGATAAGTTCTCTAGTGCCATTGCAGAGACCATCTGTACATTGTCAAGCCCATTCGACTGAAGCAGTTCAATGAAAAGAGCAGCAAGATTGTGCTCACGGGAGAGATTAATGGCATCCGGCTCTTCAGCCAACACAAAAGTAACCCTTGCAAGAACCCGTACTAGTCCTTCTAAAAATGGTGTCATAAAGCGGGCACCCCTAATCTCCCCCTGACGGATCTTTACCACTATGGAGATGATTAGGGGAAAGGCGCTTTCATCTAGCATCTGCCTAGTGAGACCCAAATCCCTCTCTGGGAGCTCAGCTAAAAGGCCAACTGCAGCTGCTTGCTCTTCTGTGATTCCTACGTTTTCTGCTACAACCTTGAAAAGGCTTCCAAGCTGGCCAACTGTGCCACGGAGAGCATCAGCTAATTCCTCCCCCATGTGTGGAGAGACATTCTGGAGAAGTTTTATGGAAGCTACACGCAAATCCCTCTGGGGGGCCTCAATAAACTGAACCAAACTGATAATAGCACCTGAGCTTTTAATGGCAGCGACAACATTTAAAACAGTAGATGGAGAACTAGTCAGTCCAACAAGAACCTGCAGAAGCTTGCATTCAATAGCTGGACCAGTGTTGCTAATTAGATGGAGTAGGTTCTGCACTATGTCTTCTGAAACAAGAGTCTGATGGTCAGGTCCAACAGGAATCAAATCAAAGTCATTGCCGGAGTTTACAACATTGGAGAGAATTGTGGCTGAGACCTCTTTGAGACGCATGGGGAGCTGGTTGGAGCCAACAGTAAACAGGTCTTTGACAAGAGGAGGAAGAATTCCAGCCTCAATCAAAACCTTGGCACTTGCCTCATAAGAAGAAATTTGATTCAAAGCTTTCAAAGCAGCTTCTCTTGACTGTACATTACCACTTCTCATTATATTGATCAGAGATGAACCAACAGCTCTAGCAACATGGACTTTCACATCATTGTTCAAGACCAGCTCACCCAGGTATGAAGCCATAGACAGTTTAGTTTCTGGTGGGCCTGCAACATTTTCTTTCTGGTTACACATTAATCAGAGGAATATGGCATGTGTATGATCAGATGTATGCATTTGGACCTAAATATCAAGGATGTCAAAGAACCATCTCAACCCAAAAGTTTAAGATATTAGGTGAGATCCCAAGATTTGAGTTGTATTATTCTCTTACACACCCCTTCAAATGAAAACCCTTTAAAGTTGAAAATTGGACAGATTCACACTACCACGTGCTATTAATTAATTTTAATTAAAAGAAAAAATGAGATTCAAACTCATGATCGTTTAATCATTAATGTTCTAATACTATGTTAGATAAGGTCCCAACCCTTCAAGTGAAAAGCTCTTTCTCAACCCAAAAGTTTAAGATATTAGGTGAGATCCCAAGATTTGAGTTGTATTATTCTCTTACACACCCCTTCAAGTGAAAACCCTTTAAGCTTGAAAATTAGACAGATTCACACTACCATGTGCTATTAATTAATTTTAATTAAAAGAAAAAATGAGATTCAAACTTATGACCGTTTGATCATTAATGCTCTAATACTATGTTAGATAAGGTCCCAACCCTTCAAGTGAAAAGCCCTTCAAGTGAAAAGCTCTTTGAGCTTGAAACTTGCATAGACCCACAATGTTTTGATATCATGTCAAAAAATCATCTCAACCCAAAAGCTTAAACTGTTAGGTGAGACCTCAAGATATGACTTATA
>Ga0325404_1004786_pt1 | contig 14364 bp, 10 predicted proteins | sample PopdelMetagenome_18_FD_205664 | JGI IMG/M metagenome (GOLD analysis project Ga0325404, IMG submission 205664) | Populus deltoides microbial communities from Bellville, Georgia, United States - Xylem-Control-R1 | ecosystem: Host-associated > Plants > Phyllosphere > Stem > Wood/Secondary xylem... | reverse complement strand
TCAATAAAATGAGAAAGTTATGGTTGTTTTCCTGCAAACTTTTATTCCAAGTTCTCGACCAAATAGGAATGAATATCAGTTTCCTTCACTGTCGGTTTGCTTTTCACTTTCTCCCAGATTTTAATTCTAACAGAACTTTCTGGAAAGCTAAAAGCATCCTTATGTAACTTGCATGAAAAGTCACTTTAGTACTTGAGTTTTTGTACTAGATTTCATTCATGGTATGGAATGTAATAGAAACAATGAGCCTTAAATATTTTCCTTGACAACTTTTCAGGAAATGGTGAAAGATAAGAAGTTCGTATTCACATTTGATGCAACAAAAAAAGCTCGTTTTGGTGTCCTTCCACGATATGCAAAGGATGACCTCCTAATCAAATGGTTTGAGCTTCCAAATTGCTTCATATTCCACAACGGTGAGCTCCTTTCTTTCACATGTTTTAAATTCCAAAAACATTAGCCTCCTGAGTTGATAAATATGTAATATGAACACACTTAGCCAGCATGTCTTTAGGTTATTGTGCTTTATCCTAGTTTCTATCACTGGCTAGGAATTTGATCATTTGTGTCTTTAGCTTCATTGTCGGATTTGCTGGAACCGCCTAGCCAGATCTTCTTTCCAATTAAATTCAATCAACATAGAGGCATCCTCTCGCAAAATTTGTAGCCAACTTTTATCTGCAAAAATTGTCACCTTTGGCACTTAACATGCGTATTGTTGACAATCAAATTTAGTAGATATAAAATTAAAAAGTCAAAGTGATGTAAACAAATATATATATATATAAACTGCAGTAGGCTGTCTTTTAGGTTCCTCTTTAACCTTGAAAAGTCTTTTTATATGCTAGCCTGCTGTTCCTAAAATTATAGTCTGGCTTCTCTTATGTGTAATGCAAAAAAGTTGACTCTATTTTTGAAAATGAAGTTTTCTTTTGCCAATGTGTATCGCATAAAAGGCTTGTATTTGCTTATGAACAAGACGCCAGATTTTTTCCCGTCTTCATGAGTCCGTGCTAACTTCATTTGCTGACTTTTGCTAGCCAATGCCTGGGAGGAGGAGGATGAGATTGTTTTAATCACTTGCCGCCTTCAAGATCCAGGTTTGGATGTGGCCAATGGGGCTGTCAAAGAAAAGCATGAGAATTTTGTAGATGAACTGTAGGAGTAATATGACACATTCCTGTGAATTTTATAGTAGTTTGATTTTTAAGTGTTTCTGATGGCCTTTTTTTCTTTCCGAGCAGGTATGAGATGAGATTCAATATGAAAACTGGTGTAGCTTCACAAAAGAAACTATCAGAATCTGCTGTTGATTTTCCCAGGGTGAATGAGAGTTACATTGGCAGGTTTACATCTCCTCTGTGCAGCATTTGTGTCAATAAAGTGTTGTTCATTGATTTGAGTACATTTTGCTGTTTCATATTGTACATGTGGTGTTGAGTGAATCATGTATTTTTCCTATCATTTTTATCTAATGACTGTCTTGTGTGAATTCAGGAAACAAAGATATGTATACGGAACCCTTCTGGACAACAATGCGAAGGTCACAGGGATTGTCAAATTTGATCTACAGGCAGAGCCTGAGCCAGGAAAAGAAAAGATTGAAGTTGGAGGAAATGTCAAAGGCATCTTTGACCTTGGCCCTGGTAGATTTGGCTCAGAGGCTGTATTTGTCCCTCGTAAGCCAGGCATCACTTCTGAGGAAGATGATGGATACCTGATATTCTTTGCACATGATGAAAATACTGGGTAATTGCTCTTGTTTCTTACCTCAATTTGTAAATCTGCCAACGACTATTGCTTTATGTCTTTCTTCAAGAAATTTTCTTTCCATTTCCATCCAACCTAAAAAGTGATTATATGCCCACCAATGAAGACCTGGCTTTCGCTTTCACTTTCACTTTCCCTTTGACTTTTCTGTTTCTGTTATTCTTTCCGAGGGGCATTAAGGACGGGTGGTTTGCAGGTTCATTTAGGGTTTAAGCTTAATTCATGGTTTATTTAGAAATTAACTTTCCATCTTTAATATGCAGAAAATCATCAGTGAATGTAATTGATGCAAAAACAATGTCAGCCAATCCTGTTGCAGTTGTTCAGTTACCACACAGAGTTCCATATGGGTTCCATGCCTTCTTTGTTTCAGAGGTGAGCGCAATCTTGGTTGCTTTTGGACTTTGTTTAATTTGAATCCTCCATACTCGATTCATTTATGAACTTCCTTGCACTGGAAGTTGTTTTCGATGAGGGGTAGGAAGTATTTCCAGGGAGTTGAAGAGTGATGCCATAAAATTTTAAGTTTTTTCTTCCTTTCGCCATTGAGAAATCAATCAACTGAAGTTAGGAAGCACCAAAGAGTTGATGAACAAATAACAGCAAACAGGTATTGATTTGATTCATAAGATGCGGAGATTGAGTTGACCATCTTGGATACCAAGCAATGGAACAAGTATCTTGGTAGCTACTTTTATTTTCTGAGCTGTGATTCTAACCAGACTTCATCACATGTTGAACAGGAACAACTTCAAGAACAGGCAAAACTGTAATTGCGCAGCAAAGCGTCTAGACAACCATTTCGGCATGAGATGGCAGACCATCTGTAAAACGGAGAACCGGAAGCAAAGCAACTGTTGTCACTGCTACAAACACACCCTCATCTACCAGAGAGGTGGTATTCAACTGTCATATTTCATACTCAACTTTACGCAAATGTCAGTTTTTATGTTACCAGGATGACTACTTATATGAGTTTTCTCCAATTTATTTTGCTTAGAATAATAAAGAAAATCACTAAATCTTCGGATTAAGTTAAACTTCATGGAATAAATTAGATAATTCCTATATATTCATAGTGAATCCCTAATATGATATAATAGTAATTAAACATTTTTTAAAGAAAAGATATATAAAAAACTCCCAATTCGATTGGGAATCAAATTTTCAAAGGAAGAAGCCACTCGGATTTATTTGCAAGTAAAACTAAAATAAAATGAGATTAATAAATTTATGAAAAAAGAGAGGAGAGAGACCCATCCCTCAGCAAAAACGCCGAGTATCCAGCAGCAGGTGCATGAAACCAATGAAAGGGTTGGTTGGTTCCTCAGCCTTCTCTTCTGCGGATAAAAAGACCATCCATACATCCACTCCATCCTTCCCTTATAAATTGTTTTATTTATAAATAAAAAACAGAGATTCGATTTCATGCATCGTATCCGAACTCCCTGAAGGTTGAAGCATTTGAAGAGCAACAAGGGCTTGTTTGGTCCTGATTGTGTTTGGTGCACGTTGTATTGATGTGTTGTGCCACTACGTTGTAAGATTAAATATATCAAATTATTTGATAATCAAATATTATGAGGTTGTAAGTAAAATCATTATAAAAAACAACTTAAATTAAACATTTTAAAAAAACTAAATGAATAGCTTAAAAGTTGAATTCTTTTTTAAGAAAATTCGTATTTATTACCACAACGTACAACCGAGACATTCCTCTAGGCTCCGGTGATGGCACGCCTCCTAAGTTCATGAGCACATCCATGTTTACGATGAAACCATTCATGCGCAGGAAAAGCTATTCAATGCCCCCGTGATTTTGTCCTAGTTCTCTCCCTCGTTGCCCGACAATAATACAGAGCTGCCTCCAAATCTCTCCACCCCGAACATTTGGCAGAATGGCGATGAATTTGACCCAAAAGATCAATAAGCATATCCGTGTGAAATACGACAAGCCAAACATTTTTAGAAACAATCACTAATCACTAGGATGAAGATGAGGTGAATCCCGAAAGGATTCAGGAGGGAAAAGACAAGGAAATAATAATCGCCGACTCCTTAACACTGTTGAGATGGTAGGGTAAAAGAGGTAAACCCTCTGCTCACACATAAAGAAATGATCACACGAAAGTTAAGTTCAAACGCAGACCACTGGAATTACTACATTTGGGATTAATCCCTGCAAGGTAGATACACTAGTTTTTGCCATATTTACAGAAGCGACGAAAAGAAGAGAGATGCAATTAGTTCAAGTCTGAAGACAGCATGAAGTCCATCACATATGATATGCTCTACTCACACCACCAGCATGCACCAAGTAACAAAGACCCAAAGCCAAGAATGAATTGCCTGAGAAACACCACACGCTGAAAGTTCCCCCCCAAGTTGGACATGGCTGATGCCTCCAGCTTTGCCTGCCAAAGAGAAACCTCCCATAAGATACAATGACAGGCAGGGAGAAAAGTGTCTATATCATTTTAATCATCAAACCAATGGAGCAATGCTGAAGGGACACGTACAACTCAAGGTGGAAATTTAATGAATGGAGACGTTCCCATTAGACACCCCATTCCCGTGTGTGGTTTCCTTCTGCTGACCCAAGAAGCTGCCATCATCTGATAATGAACGATATCTTGATGAGAGTCCATTGCCATTACCATAGCCATTGGAGGACGCGTGTGTTTGCATGTCTTGAACCATGGACCCTTTTCCTTCCTGCAGATTGCCGGAGGAATCCAAATCTCCAGTACCTTCAGTGGGCAAACATTCAGAAACTGAAAAGTAAGGGGATTGTTTTCAAATATTAGCACCAGAATTAATACCTTTATCTGACGTTGGACTGGCAGCATTATGATCAAGCTTCTTTGTATTAAGGAAACGACCTCCACAACCCCTTGCCCTTCTCATAGCATGCTGGTGTCGAGACTCATGAAGATATGGCTGTGGCAAACAACAAGAGACTTGAATCATTTAACAGGCAATTTCTAAATTTAGAATGCAAAAAATTTGTAACTGCAAAAAATCACCATTAATTTCAGACCATAACAATAAACAGTGAAGAATGAGAGACATTTGTAAGTGCAAAAAATCTCCATTAATTACTTCGACACTCAATGCAGTTTCATCCCACTTCGTGTGAATTTTTCTATTCAAAATTCTCATTAACTCGGAAGTTGTCAACTAGGGGTGCTTCTTACATCCATTATATATCAAAATGACACAAATTTCTCTTTCTTGACTTGCAACATTCATAAAAAATACATCTATTTAGTAAAACCAAGAAAAGCCGAATCAAATTCCCAATGTGCAAGAGACAATGTGCCTCTCCTTTCAGAAGAAGTACAATTATCCAGGGAAAGAATTCACAATCATATATGTCCAAGTAAATTTACTACTGGGAACAACTTTAAGATCATCATCAATAAGTAAACTAGGCCTTAAATAAGTGACTGTTAGCTAGCCCAGGAAAAGGATACTGAAAATTTAACTTCTATCAACACCATTTATGGAAGAACCACATAAAATCGATGAATTTTCAAAGAGAACACATGATTAACTCTATAAATTTGCTCAAACAGATGAAACAAGCCATGTCAGATTGACAATTTAAGGTGGTATCTATTTATCTAAACCTAAAATTTTACCATTGGAAATACTAAATGATTTCAGCGGATGAAAAAATTGATATATTGATTCTACCTTTCTAACTTTTACTGCTTTCTTTTCAAGCTCTGCCTTAGCACGTGCCTGTCTTCGCCTCATAATACCATTAAACTGTTTTGCATTTACGTAAACAGGTTCCTCTTCCATTTCAAGGGGCAAAGGCATCCTGGCGTGAGTCATTCCATAAAATTGAGGCACCTAGTATCACAGCAAGAAATTTCTTCCATAAATGTCTGAAAACAATAATTAAATAGAAGAACATTAATTTAATCATTTCTCATGTCATTATCAGGTCCAAATAAGACAAAACTCTAGCTGGCTCTCAGACCAGACATGCAATGAAATACCCATTGAAAGATGGTCAAACCAACAGTACTGAGAAAAAACCAGCATAAGACCATAAGTTGAACTTCAAGGTGGATTTGATCACAATAAATCCCAACCAACAGCCATGAAGTTTTGACAGGCCTGTGTCAGTTCTATATCTCAAATTTTATCCTCTTACTGTCAAACAATAAAATCAAAAACAAATAAGTCAATACACATGCACCAAAAGAAAAACATTTGTCAACCTGCCATAAGAAATGATTTGGTTTTCATCTAAAGATGAGCATGATCTTTCTTTTTTATTTTTTCATAATTTAGTCTACAAGAAATAAACTTAATGCATAAGTGGTGGTCCAACCATGAACCATATGCTCAACAGCTGAATTGGTGAGCCGATGACTTGACCATTGATGGGTAAATGTATGTAATTGTTTGGATAATCATGAAAAACAGAGTATAGAAATCTGTTGGTCTTGGTTGTCTCATTCCTCGATCAACTTCTGTTCACGATGCCAGATCACCACTTGAATGGGTACTGGCAATGTGAACAAAAAACTGCAAATATAAATTCAATAATTAAACAGAAGAGTGTTTCTAAAATAAGAAGCAATTACAGGTATGAAACCGTGAAGTATGCCAAATGTATTTTAGAAGCAAACGTAGTATGTAATAAGATTTGGATATGGAGCATGCCAAATGTGGTACAACTGTCTTTCTGTTGTTAAAGTTTTACTATATACATGGGACCGTGAAGTTCATACCATAGCTTGTGGTCTGTACGAAGCAAAGATCCCACCGTACTGTGGATCTGTATATGGATGTGAAGTCAAAACCTGAAAAAGTAAGAGAACTCAGAATTCTGGGTGCATAGAAGTTGGAACCAGGTAAGGCAAAGTCCAAGAGACATTTAGCTGCCAGTGGCAGACAACTGTGTGTGCTCACAAATGTGCACGTTGAGCATGCACTAGAAAGACAGGTGCTCACATGCACAGAGGGAAGACAGAGAAATAGAAATCTTACAATTGAGTGGCCAACAAGTTCCATCTGCGAATTTGGTTCAAGGTGTCCGTCCATGGTAACAGTTGTTGGTGATGGCACATGATTGAGATGGTGTTGCCCAGTACCTTCATCTGGTCAAGAAAAGAAACACTGGTGAGTACTCACCAGCCAAAGTGTGAAACTTGCAACATATCATCAGTCTAAGAGAAACGGTTACATCTGAATTTCTTGAAGGGGCAAACATATCATATTAAATTTTATTATGCTGAAGATTAAAAGTCATTAAGGCACCAGTAATCAACACAAAGCAAGCATTCTCACACATTTTTTATCAAAGTAAAAAAAAAACTCAGCACGTGCGTTTATATCAAAATATTATTCTCAGGTGAAGGGGTTTCTAAACTGTTGCTACAATTTAATCCCTTCAGTTTTCTGCATCTGATGCAGAACATTGAGTAGAGTCACGTCTTCCTACCAGAATTTGGGCGGTGGCAGAGAGGTAAGGGAGTCTAGCAGAATGCTACTGGCTGAGAACAAAATACAAATGGGGTCAAAGAGAAGACTAGAGTAAAAGGAAGACATTGTCCCGAATCAAATTTGCAATGTGTTTGGACTTCGGACATGAAATTCAGAAAGAAACAAATTGGTATTAAAACTTTATACTCGTAGTATTATCTAACAGCAGGAAAAGAAAAAATAGCCTTCGGATTTTTCTTTTCCTTGAGTTGTTCTCCACATCCCCACTTCCACAAAAAAGACCTTGACAACTTCAAGAAACATAACTGGGAGTATAAACCTAATGCTCCCTTGTCTAACCAACCAAAAACAAAAGCGTGATATTTTAAATGTACTTGTGAGTCCTAAACTCAAAAAAAAAAAAACATTAAGGATTAAGGATTAATTGTTAAACAAAAAAAAAAAAAAGAGGAACAACGAAGCCTCCAAAATAAAAGATTTCTCAAAGACTTAACATTCCCTGAACTCCTGAAAGTGATGAGGAAGGTTAGATATATACAATAGCCCCGATACACTAAATTCAAAATTCAAAATGATTGAAATACTTTTACATGAACTCGTGTACCAGATGCAATTTTAAGTGCATGTCCTAACTGTGGAGCTTGATTATTTTCAGGAGCTCTCCGTCATTTTGGAGCCTCCAACATCTATATTACCTTTGCAAATGAATATGATACCCAGAGTGAAATAAAAGGAGCAGTATCCTTGCAATAACGAGAAACTTTGTCCATGCTAGAATATTCCTCTTCTTCCTTTTCCGTTGTGCAAGATCGAATCTTGTTCTTTCTAGCTAAATTTCATCATTGTTTAAGAATAAAACCTTCATGTAAAAACTGTAGAGAGTAAGTAGAATATGTATGGAAAAACCAATTTGTGATGTTAACCACGAACCATTGAATGCTTGGCTGAGTAAGATAAATTCAATGACCCATTTTAAAGACATAGAAACATCATGTTGATCACTTTCATGAAGCAAAAAGAAGCTGTAATGCCTTAACAGTTAGTATAAGATAACTGTTGAGATAATAATAATATCTTCGTGCAAACATACTAGCAAAAGAAAGAGACGGTGTCAAGGATTACTACCAGATAGTGATGTTACATTGGTCTGCGTATCTTTGTTCAATATAGCTCCTTTCTGTAAGCCAGTATTAACTTTTGATTGTGTCACTGCATTCAGAAGAGAACCGTTCAGGTTCTCTACTGAAGACAACTTCGATGCAGCTTCGCCTAAAGAGGGATTGTTCCCCACTTCACGCCACCAAGGTTGGGAGTAAACGTTTGAGTGGAACAGGCTCTGTCCACTGTGGTCTAAACGTCGATCTTCTTTTTCAGATTTTGCCGGCATCATTCACAACGTCCTTCTAGAAAAGATTCAGAAATCCTAATTTCTCAATAATTTATTCAAAATAAAACTTTATATATATAACACTTCTATGCAAAATCCAATCTCCATTGAATTTCTCATCATCACAACCACCGCCAAAAGAAAAAACGGAGTGTCACGGAAAATAAAGAGCTTCGTTTCAAGCTTAACCAAAAACAAAGTTTATTCAAAATTCAATAGCTTAAATACCAAACTCACTTATGTAGACCTAAAAACAGCAAATTTTAGCTCAATTAAGGTATGATTCTCATCAAGAAATCCTAAATCCACTCCATCCTTTAAGTTTCACAGCAAAAAGTAATCAAATCAAGCCAAACCAAAGTCCAGTTCTAGCTCCCTTTCTATTTGAAGAACCAAAGATAAAAAAAATTCCAATTTTCTCTTCTTTCCCACAAGTTTTCTAGCAGCCCAAATACAGAAATTCCCCTAAGAACATGACCTTATCATGAAAAACACAGATTAAAGACTCAATTAAAAGCCCACAACTAAGTATAGATCCAAGCATGGGGAGAGATGAAGAGAGAATTGCTTACTGTGAAATTAGAAACACTAAAGAAGCTTGGATTTTTGGAGAATCTATAGGGAAGTCATTGATTTTGTTTCATCTTTGTTTAATTTTTCTGTGTGTAAGGTAAACCCCAACAGAGAGACAGTGGCATTTTGATGAAGAGGAATATATATTATAGAAATTAGTGTTTTGGATATTTCAGAAATAATAAAAATTCATTTCTTTATTATTATTATTATTTCCATTTACAGTTCACGGAAAGGTCGTTTTCTTTGTCTGTTCTTTAGAAGAAAATGATAAATTTAAGGACACGAGGTATCTCAACTTTCTGGTATGACAAAACCACCCTTGGTCACTTCAGATCTCCTTGTCTCTTTCTTTTACTTCCGTTCTTGTCTTTGATTACAAATCAGTGAAAATTATGCTCTACGCAAGGACAGGTATATTATAAATTTTTAAGAAAACTAAAATGGGTAGTGAGTAGATTGAGACCAGGTTTGTTTACACGTACATGCCATGTTTTTAAAAAAATATTGATTTTTATTTAATTTTTTTTTAATGTTTCTTATATTTTTTTTATTAACTAATGTTAACAATAAATTTTAAAAAATAAAAAAAATATTATTTTAAAATATTTTCAAACAAAAAACACTTTAAAAAATAATCACTGTCACAATATTAAACATTACGTTACTCTAATTTCTTTACTGTTGTTCTAGATTTATTAGAATTGTTAATCAGAATAATAAAATTATGATTTTACCCTTGACAACAAAACTCAAATTGTCTTAGCAGCAAAGTAAAGTGGTATTTTTGTTGTTTTTACAATAAAATGACTAATATACTCTTAGAGATAGAAATTGACAAACTAAGGGGTAGGGTTATTTACAACTTTTTCATTTTAAATGCACAGTAAAACGATCAAAATGTCATTGCACTGAAATTGTCTTTTCCTTAGGTTAATGGGTTTTTGGGTCTTTTCCTCTTTTTTTTTTATAATTATTAAGTCTGATTAAGGACAATTTAATATTTTGGTATATATAAAATATTAATTAATTTAAAAATGCATTTTTAGGCTCTGATAACCTGAAAGAAAGCAAGATGAACCAAATAATCAAGCTGAATCACCGATAAATGTAATGCTGAAGGATAAAATTAAAAGAAAAATAAAACTGGATGGCCAAACTTTTAAAAAAAAGTAAATAAAAGACCAAAAAAAAAATAGTTATATAATAAAGAGTTGTCATTTCATCTCACTTTTAATTTTGATTCCCTTACTTTTAATCCTTTGTAAACAATAAATCTAGATTCTTCTTTGCAAAATAAAAAACCAGATCAATACCAGGACTTTTTTAGGCCATAAAAATCTAAAAATAGTAACACCAAATAAATCACGTCCATTCATGACTCAACACCATGTGAAAGAATGAAACTGAAAATGAAAAATTGATGACTGAAGTAAAGAAAAAATAAAACATGTTATGGGAATTCATAGTGTTTTCACTAAAAAAATTTACAATGTTTTAATAATGAATGAAACAATGATCTCTTTTAAGTTTTGTTAATGTGATAATCCATGCATATTCATTTTCTAACACTATAATGTAGCATAGTTGTAGTTACCATTATTTATGTAAAAGAATTAAGGGCTCCATTTAGAATTTGTATACAAGTCTAATATTATGAGATTTCAATATAAAGGATGGGATAGAAATGTTATAATTAATCTTTTTTCAATTTTAATTTTAATTTTAAGTGGTTGGTTTAATGATCAAGAACATGCATTTTTTTATTCAAATTTTAAGACCAATAGTGATGAAATTCAATTCTATCCCATGGGTTTGAAGGCCAAGTCGAGGTCTGGGATAAAATTGTTAATCTCCTAAATCTGGCAATCTGGTTCATCTTTTCTTGGTGAAATGGTTGATAGATCATACTCGACACCTATAAATGGTCCTCTCCTTCGAGTTCAGGAACTCTATGATAATTAAGGCAGTATTATATAAGAGAAAGAGCAATCCTTTTTTAAAAGAAAGCCCCCTCCCCCACACACACACACACACATACACACATGTCATTCATAGTAGAGGAAAACCAAACTTCATGAGCGGAGGTTACATTCGTTCCTTTTATAACCCCCAAGGTCTTATCCTTTATGGAAGGGGAAAATGTTCACATATCAGCAAAATATCTTTATTTTGTAAGAATAAAATATCTTTGATTTATGGTCTCACCAAGGAGCCCAAGATTCTTTTAGAGTTAAAATGAGCACAAGTTTAGTGTGGCCCACTGACGCCTAAAGCTCAACACTTGGCTGAGTTTAGAGATGATGGGTCTGACATCTCTTCAGACCCATATAAATATGGGTTTATCCCTTGGCTGAGCCTAGGAAAATTAGGTCTAGCCTTTCACAAAATTCATAAACACATAGGCTCAACACTTCGATGAGCCCAAAGATGATAGGTCATAACCCCCTTTATGGTTATCCTTTTGAAGGGTTGTTCCAGACAAAAAATAATACTATTGATCCATCAATATCCCGTAGATCTTTGGGTATTATACGGAAAGATTTTGAAAAGTCTCTGATAGTAGTAAATGAGACCCTTTTGTCTTCTCCATAAGATTTTATGCGTCTTTCATAGGGATTTTTAAGTCCAGATGGCTTTTTTTTTAGGGGGTTTGTCTTCAGGGAATGAAATGACACCTAACTTTCAATGTAGTATTTGAGTAGTCTTCTTGATATTTATGATGACATGAAAGGTTCTTTATTTGATGGTAGGTACGGAGGGATATTTTCTTTATAACCCTAGTTGTTCTTACTTTTACCTTTCTTTCATTTTTACTTAGTGATTTTTGAAGAAAAACTAATCTTCATAGAGAAGATCTTAAATCACCTCTCCTTTAAACGAAGAAAATTCACACACAAACATTCTCAAGACCTTTTTCCATATATATTTTTTTAATAATAGAAAAATGGATCATAGAAATATCAAGTTTGTCTAAAAAAAAGAAGCGTTTCAGTCCCTGACGAGGAGTTCCAGTTTCAACCAAAACTTGAAAGAAGTAATGGGAGACATAGGTTCCTCAAACTGGGACCTAGGGTGAGAGTGAGTGCCACATTGGCGGCTTCTTTTAGTGGTGAGGAGTAGAGAAGGTACTTTCATATAAGTTCATATTTTGCCCATTCCAGAGATTTTCAAGAGATATGAGGGTCTCCTTAAACTCCTAAAGATGATGTCCTCAACAACATTTATATTGCGGGCATGGAATTCGTGACTCGTAACCAACCTAGCGAGTATATATAGCCCAAGTGTCTTACTTTGATGAACGCATCAACCGATTGACCTTAAGCACCTCTCATGATTATTTTGAAATTACTGCCCTCATTAGCATATATGCAATGAGATACTTTTTCCCTTTATCAAGGATTCATGAGGGATGTGTTCAATTACTGCAAGCTGGGTCTAGGCTAGTTAGATCCCAATAGGGGGACAATCATGTCCTATTTTGAAAAATTTTGCAGAATGGTTATGCTCGAGCCCACGGTAAATGTTTCCAAAAGTTGCTATCGACTGGTTGTCGACACTAATGGTGGCAACACTATGTGTTGATTTTTCACATTTGTTAATAGGAGCAATAACATTATGAAGAAGATTTTGGCTGGGAAGCCAACGTCTGTTAAGAAGGGGAGGGGAAGATGGCTCATCATAAGATAAATTAAGACAATCAATTGTCGAGAAGAATTGCAATTAATTTGGGGTTGTTCCCACTATTAGAGGGTCCCCCCACGAAGTAAACAACAAGTCTCATCTAAGCTCGGACGAGGAGAAGAACTATGTTGTGTTGGGTTCGACCTACACCGATTATAAAGTCGATAAAATGGTCAAGGGATATTACCAGGCTATTTTGTAAGGTATAAAGTCATCTGGTCTTTTTTTTTTGTTTTTGCCTCATTTCAAAATCTAACCTCCCTTTGTCCCTACAAGGTTGATAGCTGAAGGAGGATGAGATGCATCATGGGATCCTCCTATAAAGAGTTTGCTCGAGGGGACTTTATCTCGTGCCACTGGTTGAGGCAAAGGTAAAGAGAGGAGGGGAGATTTCCTCATCTTCATTAGGAAACTCCTTACTCTTGAGGGCCCTACCTCCATAGAGACAATGGTGAGGGTTATAGCCCCCGCAGAAGCTAAAGGTCATGATCTTCCCTTATATAGAGAAAAAGTAAACATGACTCTCCATATAATGATTGCTAGTGTCGTCATCCACTTCAAGAAGAGAAAAATCTCTACCCAGTGGCAACTCATGCTCCACTTTTACTAATAGAGGCTCTTACATCTATGTTCTCTTTGCTTTAACTTCCTACATTACCAACCAAAACCTCTACCAGAGCTGGCATTAAAGAGTTCATGGATGTTTTCTCTAACTTGGCTCTAGTTTGTAAACCGTTTAATTTTTCAACCCTAGCATATGAGGAGAGGCAACTTATGGAAGATATAGTTGTAGGGAGAACGGACCTTGAGAAGCCTGGCCTCGAGGTGATGAGAACACTAGAGAGAGTCCTCACTATCCCATCAGATATTATAGCGATGTCTGATGAAATCTTTCATCGTTATTTGGTTTTAACTATCCAAATGGCTCTTAATGTAAGGAAAAATAAACTTATGTTTCTTATTTGCTTTGGTTTGATGATAACCTCTTTTAACATATACCCTTGACGAACCTTTATGATGTGAGCCCACTCCTAGAGGCGTTGAGCTACCAAAAGGGGTTATATGAGGACGGTCACAGTTGAGAACATGGAAAATCAAGCTACGTTCGAACGGTTGCAAGGGAAAAAGGTCATCGTGGAGATCAAATTATGAAATGTTGAGGTGGATTATACCACACTAAAGGATCAAGAATAAGACCTTACTCTTGAGTTGAGTTTCAGGAAAAAAACGCTCAAGGCCTCCTATAACCAAGTGATTCCCCTAAGGTAAGAGCTCTTTAAAGCTAGGGCCTCCCAAGTTAGTCTGCAAGATGACCTTGTTGCCACACGAGCTAAGCTTGTTGTTGCCGGTAGAGGTGTTCACAGTCTGGTCCAGTCTGATTTGGGCCTAAAATCCCAATTGAATTGAAAGATGAAATTTCCTAAGAAAATAAACTAAAATGAATTGAAAACTAGTTCAAATAGATCAATAAAGATAGGTTTTTT
>Ga0325404_1004783_pt1 | contig 14369 bp, 17 predicted proteins | sample PopdelMetagenome_18_FD_205664 | JGI IMG/M metagenome (GOLD analysis project Ga0325404, IMG submission 205664) | Populus deltoides microbial communities from Bellville, Georgia, United States - Xylem-Control-R1 | ecosystem: Host-associated > Plants > Phyllosphere > Stem > Wood/Secondary xylem... | reverse complement strand
CAACCAAATCGATCCTTAAACTGGGGCCTTTTATCGTCTTTCCAAATAAAGGCCACCTTGCTGGGCTTCTTACCAACAAATGGGCCAGAACACGTATCTGGGTTCCATAATTATTTAATTTTCAAAAAACCAACAAACGAGATAGGAGAAAAAACTCTTTCTCCACTCCTGCCTCCTTGCCTTCCCGTTCCCAGATTGAAAATTCAAAAAACTGAAAAAGGTAAAGCAGCACCACTTCCACCGCACTTAAATCTGAAAGAAAACACGCAGTTTGTCTTTCCTTCAGGTTTTTTTCTTTCTCACTTCACTTCTCTTTCTGTTTGGCAGCTTAGAAAGTTTAACCAAGACTAAAATTGTTCAAATTTCAAATTTATCTCTTCATTTCAATTAATTTATTTTTCCTTGTAGCTTAATCAAAAAAATTTCTAAGTTTTTTGCTATCCTTCCTCAGGTTACAACAAACAAACACATGTAAATTTATTTTGACAGAAATGTCCCTCCTCAGTAGATTCTTTTACCGGAGACCCCCTGATGGCTTACTCGAATTTGTTGATAGAGTTTACGGTAATTAATTTTCGATTTATTTAATTTTCACAATATGTGGCGTTCTGTGTGTTAATTCTGTGTGTTTTTGTTGATTATGTGTGTTTTGCAGTGTTTGATTCTTGTTTTTCCACTGATGTATTACCGGATGGAATGTACCAAATTTACCTGCACGAAATAATAACTGAATTATATGAGGAATTTCCGGACTCTTCGTTTCTGGCCTTTAATTTTCGGGAAGGCGAGAAACGGAGTCAGCTTGCAGAAATTTTGTGTCAGTATGATGTTACTGTAATGGATTATCCGCGGCAGTATGAGGGTTGTCCATTGCTGCCATTGTCTTTGATTCAGCATTTTCTTCGTGTTTGTGAGAGTTGGCTTTCGAAAGGGAATCATCAGAATGTTATCCTTTTTCACTGTGAGAGAGGGAGTTGGCCATTGTTGGCATTTCTTTTGGCCAGTTTCTTGATTTTTAGGAAGTTGCATAGTGGTGAGAAGAGGACTCTTGAGATTGTTCATAAAGAGGCTCCTAAAGGGTTCTTGCAGCTCTTGTCGCCGCTCAATCCTTTTCCATCTCAACTTCGTTATCTTCAGTATGTGGCCAGGAGAAATATAGCACCTGAGTGGCCACCTCCTGAACGGGCGCTTTCTTTGGATTGTGTCATTTTTCGTGCCATTCCCAGTTTTGATGCTGGAAATGGGTGTAGGCCAATCATTCGTATTTTTGGTAGGAACTTGCACACAAAGGGTGGACTTTCTACGCAGATGCTCTTCTCTATGTCTAAGAAGAAGAAGTCTGCCCTTCGGCACTACTGCCAGGTGAGAGGCTTGCTGTTCTATGCCATTTCATATTACTTTATACTCAATTTCTCTTTCCCAAGGCAATGTGAAATTGACTGTTCTTTCTTTGTAGGCGGACTGTGATGTGATAAAGATTGACATTCAATGTTTGGTGCAAGGAGATGTTGTCTTGGAGTGTCTGCATTTGGACTTGGATTCTGAAAGGGAAGTTATGATGTTTCGTGTAATGTTTAATACCGCTTTTATTCGATCCAATATATTGATGCTCAATTCTGACAATTTGGACATTCTTTGGGATTCAAAAGAGCGGTATCCAAAAGGCTTCCGTGCAGAGGTGAATTAATTATCAAATGAACCGTTTCTTTTCTTTCTCAATTTTGCATTCCATTTGATTAAATTACATGTCAAAGTTCAGGTTCTGTTTGGGGAGGTTGAGAGCATCTCCTCTCCGAAAGCCCCAACTACAATTTTAAATGGTGAGGAAAAAGGTGGATTGCCGATTGAAGCCTTTTCAAGAGTTCAAGAACTATTTAGTGGCGTTGAGTGGGTTGATAGCAGTGACGATGCTGCATTGTGGTTGCTTAAACAGCTATCAGTCATTAGTGATGCCAGAGAATTTTCAAGAATGCAAAGTCAAGTGAGTTCATATGCATCACCTGTTGATTCTGAAGATGAAAATAATGCATCTAGCACTGCTGATAGTTCGGATGAAGCATTTGATTATGTTTCCAAGTCTACAGCTGAAGGAATGAAACCATTGATGTCAAATAGTGTTGAGTCAGTTCCCTTATCTGCTGAAAGTAATGATCCACAGGATTTGGATCTATCTACAGACCCTCCACCTCAAGTTTCAGTCAAGGGTGTACCATCCTCTCTTAATCAACAATTATCAGTTGCAGGTGTAGGAACTCTGACTTCTCCATGCCCCCCTCAACCCCCTCCACCACCCCCTTTTGCTCGCACACCACCACCACCTCCACCACCACCACCGCCCCATCCTCCATCTTCTATTTCTAACCAAAGTCCTCTGTCAGTGGCTGCTCCACTAGACCCATACCCTCCTCCCCCCCCTCTGCCACCATCACCTCCTCCACGTCCCTCTACTACTACTAGCAATAGTAAATCTCCACCACCACCACCACCTCCACCTCCACCACCACCTCCTCTTCCTAATGTCTCTAGTGGAGATTTATCAACAGCTTCGGTTCCCACTAGTAAAAGAGATATTCCACCACCTCCTTGTCCACCTCCCCCTCCCAACTTCTTCAATAAAGATGCTTCTTTACCACCTGCCTCTCATAATACATGTCTGCTACCACCACCTCCTCCTCCTCCTCCTCCTCTTCCTAACTTCAGTAAAGATTCTGGTACACCATCTCCTCCCACCTGCAGAGGCCCACCACCACCACCACCTCCTCCTCCTCCTCCTCCTCCTAACTTCAGTAAAGATTCTGTTACACCACCTCCTCCCACCTGCAGAGGCCCACCACCACCACCTCCTCCACCTCCCCTCTTGAGTTCTTCTAAAGGCCCACCACCTCCTATTTCTTCTAAAAATAGACAATCCTCTGTGCCACAGCGGCTTCCAGTGCCTCCACCACCACCACCACCACCACCACCACCATTCTCAATGAGTACAACTAATAATGTTAAAACATCACCACAACAGCCGCCGCCGCCGCCACCACCACCCCCTCCTCCTTCTACGACACTATCTTCAAGTTCAAAATCTATTGCTAGTTGTATTGGTGGGGCACCACCTCCTCCACCTCCGCCTCTGCCTCCTTTTGGTCGCAACCCTGCTAATACCCCAAGGCCACCTCCTCCTCCTCCTCCTCCTCCTGGTCGCAACCCTACTAATGCCCCAAGCCCACCTCCTCCTCCACCTGGACCTACACGTCCCACTTCCACAGCACCGCCTCCGCCACCCAAGCCTCCTGCAGCTCCCCCTCCACCACCTGGTCGTGCCTCAGTACCAGGTCCACCTCCACCTCCTGGAGCAAAGGGCTCTAACGTGCCACCACCTCCACCTCCATCTGCAGGAAGAGGAAAAGCTTCTTTAGGGGCAAATAGCCATGTAAGAGGTCGAAGTGCTGGTGGGTCTGGTAATGCCCCCAAGAGAGCTTCTCTAAAGCCCCTGCATTGGGTGAAAGTTACTCGAGCAATGCAAGGGAGTTTGTGGGCTGACTCGCAAAAACAGGAAAACCAATCAAGGTTTGTGCATATGGTTAAAGATCAACATTACATTGCCTGCTTGATAGCTCATTTAGATGCACATATATCCTTTATGCTGAATAACTTTGACAAATGTACACAAATTTTACTTGGAACTCACAGAATGAATTCAGAAACTCTCCAGTAATTCAACCACTCATTTTATGTTTCCCCCTTTCCATATGTTATAGCATGTATCTTGCTTGCATTAGTGATCTCACCCGATGAATGTTGATAGCAGGGCTCCTGAGATTGATATATCAGAACTTGAAAGTTTGTTCTCAGCAGCCTCTGTTTCAGATGGGAAAGGCAGTATTAAAGCTGGAGGTCGACGTGGTTCTCACATTAACAAACCTGAGAAAGTGCAATTGGTAAGGTGTTTTATTTGTTTAAGTGGGTGCGCACTTATTGCATTGTATTAGTCCAGATTCTCTGTACTTTTCAGTAATATATTTTCAAGAAGAGAGAATCAATGAGATAACTTTCTACTTTAAACAACAATTCTTCTTTTTGAATTAAAAGCGTTAATTTTTCTTTTCAAAATAAGGGATAAGCTTTTAATTTGAAAATATCCGAAGTTTAACCTGGAGAACTAACAGTAAATAAATTTCATGTCAAAGCTGAAGGCTGTATAATAGGAGATTAAGGCTGATCTAAGGAACCTAGTTTATAATGCCTCGTAGGCAGGATTTGGAATCTGAACTCTACTTTTATGGATGAAGTTCGAAAATTGGCTTGAAAAAATGTCCATTATAAGGGAGCAGAATTGATACTTTCATAGAGTTTAGAAGTAACAATTCAAAGTTCCCCATATTGCTGCGTATTATGGGCAAGCCATAATTCTTGTTGAGTACTAGATTTTCCCTCAGATTGAACTCAAGGTTTTGGTGCTTGAATTAAATCATAAAATGAATCTAGCATAAATTGGTTGATTGGTGCGCAACGAACTCCCAATTTTTTCAGTATGATGAACACCAAAATCAATATTGTCAAGTATGTGAAAGTAAGAAGCAACAACACTAGAAACAAGTAAGTGATAAAGAAAATAACAATAAAGTATGGAGCTCTGGAGCCACTTGAAGAATCTCAAGGACTTCAATGCATGAAATTGAGTGATCTCACAATACAACTTCCAATAACTGACTTTCTTAATCATCTCTGCTCCTTTTGCACCATAGTTTGCAAACTAGAGTATTGTAATTACAAGTTTTAAATTTGATATTGAGCTGGTTTACACATTGTCACATAAAAGAAGTGGCTTTGAATCCTTCAAATTAGTGAGCTGATGCTTCAAAGCCAGTGATATAGTCACAACCACCTAGAAATCTTCTTCTTTTTGTGTATGCGCATGTGTGTTAGAGTCATTTTTTTTCTTCTGCAGCTATTTTTACTGTCATCATTGTCAAAATAACAAAGCAGTGAGATCTTTTCATGTAAATCATGGACATTTTACTTATTGGCACTTATGACAATTGAAATTTGACGTTTGATTTACCTGTACCATGCCCGTAGTGGGATTGATCATATCAAAATTGAAAATGAGCTAGTCTACTGTTGTGCAACAATTAGATATAATGATGTTTCAAATACTCATTTTCTCACTGATTTTTAAATTCAGCATCTGCTGATCACAACTGGTAAAAGGGAAGTGCTTTTAACTCTTCCCACTTTGATCAAGAAATATCTTCTCTTTGAATTCAGAAGTACAAAGAGTTATCTTTATCATGACTCGAGTTTTTGGTTGAATTTCTTTCTGTAGGTAGACTTGCGAAGAGCCTATAATTGTGAAATAATGCTCACGAAAATTAAAATTCCTTTGCCAGACATGATTGTAAGTCCATCTTTCTTGTCAGCTACTTTACAACTTGTATCATTCAGTTGGCTTGGACTGAATTTAGCTTTCCTAATTTTTATCTTCATATGTATGTTCAGAAAGCAGTTCTAGCTTTGGATTCCTCAGCTTTAGACATTGACCAGGTTGAGAACCTCATCAAATTTTGTCCTACCAAGGAAGAAATGGAAATGCTGAGGGTAATCTATTCTTTTATCACCTAACAATATATCACATATGTTCATACATGCTACTTTGTCACATTTGATTCTTGTATCTAACTCGTGACTCTGAAAAAAGGAAGAGAATATCGACAAAAAATTCAAATAATTACAGATTTGCTGATTATGTTGTTTTCTGATATAACCAAAATATATTTTTAAAGAGCATGGAGTTAAATATAGAGCAACTAAATTAGAAAAAGAAAATACTATAAAGAAAAGAATGAGAAAAATGAACGGTACAATCATTCATTTGATGTGCAAATTATAATGATTTGTTAGTCTTCACAAAATTATGACTCCAGTTTGCAAATATTTGCAAGTCATAATAATTCAGTACAAAAGTGTTGTGGTAGTACACCAAATATCTGCAAGTCTCAATAATATTGTCTCTTTTACTATGTTATAGATTTTTTAGGCTCGAGTTTCTGGAGCACACTTGCAATGAATGTCTCATGTGAGATCTTGCTGCCTCGATGCTTAAGATGTTTCAGAAGGGAGCCTTTTGGCCTTTTTTATATTAGGCTTGGAGCTGAAGTTAGCACATCCTTTATTCTATCAGAGAGAAAAGTACATGCTAGTTTATTTTGTTTTTCTTTTGGTATGGTGAAACACATGTGAAGTACTATTAACTGCATGGATGGTGTGAGATATGTTATAGGGATGCATGATGGCTAATTGTAGGTAACGTTTATGAATCAAAACCCAAGTTTTCTTAACAACAAAATTAAGCCTTTAAATATTGTAATATAATCAACAAAACAAAGCCTTAGCAGATTAAACAATTTAAAAAATACACCAACCAAATTTATGGTGACAGTATGAGTCATGTAAATTTGGTATGCTTATTTGCAGCACAAAGGCAATGTGTTATTTATTTGCTTTTACTTACATGCTCTTGTTAATATTTGCAGAATTATACAGGTGACAAGGAAATGCTTGGAAAGTGTGAACAGGTAAATTCCAATGCTCTTACCTTGAATGCATGCACTGCTCGTATCTAGATGGCTAACAAGATTTTGTTGCTCAGTTTTTCCTGGAGTTGATGAAGGTTCCACGAGTTGAAGCTAAGTTGCGAGTATTTGCGTTCAGAATTACCTTTTCTAGTCAGGTATATTTCTGGATTACTCGTATTTGATTCAGAATGCTATTATTGTGGGATAACTTGGCATTCATCATATGTTTTCCTCAGGTGGATGACTTAAGACGAAATCTGAATAGTATAAATGATGCTACTAGAGAGGTATCTTTAAAAATAATTGGTTATGAAGTACAAAGATGAATGTTTGTTTGTTCTGAATATTTAATGCACAATATACTTTCAGGTAAAAGAATCCGCAAAATTGCGTCAGATAATGCAAACAATTCTCACTCTGGGAAATGCTTTGAATCAAGGCACTGCACGAGGTATCACTCTGCTTGTGAAAGTTACAGTTTCTTTTGTTTAAATTTGCTGGCCTTATACCTCTTCTTGTATTATACGTTCTCATTTCATACTACTCATCTTTATTGCAGGATCTGCTGTAGGATTCAAATTGGACAGTCTTCTTAAATTATCAGATACTCGTGCAAGAAACAATAAAATGACATTAATGCACTACTTGTGCAAGGTAGATAAGCTTAAACTAGAAACTTCAAATTATCATATTGTTAGCTGAGTAAGTGTTACAACATTTAATGCTTGATATTCTCATTTTTTTTGTCATTTTCTTGAAGAACTTGCTACTAACAAAAGAACAGAAAATATGATTGCCAGTGTTCTACTTGTTTGATGATTATATCTTCATATATAGGTTTAGATTATACACTTAGCCTATTGCTATTCTGATTGTTTAATGCTGTATTTTATAACTGATTGACCCTTTTGCTGTGTTTAATTTATTCTTACGAGTTTAGATGTGTCCCACTTTTGTAAATTTTCCACAAAAATTCTTCTAATGGTATGGGCATTCATGGGATGCCTTAATTGTTCTGTTGTCTTGATTCTAGCTACTAGCTGAGAAAATGCCGGAGTTGCTAGACTTTGATAAGGACCTTGTTCATTTAGAAGCTGCCTCTAAGGTATCCTTAATAGATTCTTAGCGCTAGCTTCTTCCTTGATTAATTGTAACTTGCTGATTGTCACTAAAGCCGATATGTTCTCTTATCACTTGTTTCCTCCTGCTTTGGTTTACCAGATTCAACTGAAAACTCTGGCTGAAGAAATGCAAGCTGTGAGTAAAGGCCTTGAAAAGGTTGAACAAGAACTCACCACTTCAGTAAATGATGGTGCCATCTCCACTGGCTTTCAAAAGGTGAGCATGAGTACAGATGCTTGGCTACATTTTTAAGCTCACAAAGATAACCTTGAGTACGATTTTCTTAGTATTGATATATTCATTTATGTCTCTTGAACTAACATTTTCCCCCTTTACAGGTCTTGAAGAATTTCCTTGACACTGCTGAATCTGAAGTTAGGTCACTTATCTCATTATATTCTGAAGTGGTAAGGCCTCAACAAACTCTAGATGTTTGCACTACGTAGTGATTACATGCAGTTACTGGTTTTATCCCTAAATTCCTCATTCTTTATCTTTCAGGGAAGAAATGCAGATTCCTTGTCTCAGTACTTTGGAGAGGATCCGGCTCGTTGTCCCTTTGAACAAGGTTAATAACCAATGCTTTTTGTTTATTTCTTCTTTTCAAAAGATGCAGTATAGTTCACTTTATGTTGTTTTTGGCATTTGTGCAATAATAGGTATACACGATTTGGCATGTTCTGATTTTTTTCCCTGGCATGGAAGTTCTGATTGATTGGGTCATTGTTGATTCTTCTGTAATGAATCATAAAAAAATAAACAAGCTAACAAAAACCAAAATTCTTATTTGTCATTTTGCGGATTTTGAAGCTGTCTTTGCAATCTCATAGAAATTAGTTTTATAATGTCAATGGTGTCAACTGATGTTCGTTTTGTCATGCTTGCATTTTGCAGTGACGCAGATCTTGGTTGTTTTTGTTAAATTGTTCAAAAAGTCACGAGAGGAGAATGAAAGACAGGCTGATGTTGAAAAGAAGAAATTGGAAAAGGAAGCCATGAAGGAAAAGGCAACCACTAATTTATCTGCTAGGAAAGATGGTGTTGATAGCGATAAGTCAACGCTTGGCTTTCAAATTCAGAAAGACCTCCTTAATCATGGTTCTAATCACACGACAACCTGAAGGAGATTCTTGGAGGAGGTTAGTCTTGCAAGCTAATGGGGGCAGCATCCGCGGTTCCTCAAAGTCCACGTTAAAAGCAGTAGAATAGTGCTTTACAGAGCCAAATGCAACTCAACAATGTGTTAAATTTTACTTGCTTAGAACCAGGAATTTCATGGCGAGTTGTCCTTCCCCGGCACAAACCCTTTTTTCTGGTCATGGACGGACTGAATCCCCAACATATGCCTTAGATATTATATAGCCCCCACAAACTGTACATAGCACATGAAATCCGCCATCACCTCCACGTAGTTCCCATCCCAAGTGATGATATTTATGATAATATATCACTGTAGAGAATCAAAACTTTGTGGCAGTGGCTGTAGTTCCCCGGAGAACTAGTTTTGCAGATAATGATATCTGATATCGGTTCTTCCGTGGAAAATTTCAGCGCAGTCAATAGCATTATTGAAAGTTTCAATGGTTGCCTTCGTGATGTTAGAAGATTCACTTGGTTGATTTTACAGCAGTATAAGAGCAAGGCCATTCGTATCAAAGAATACAAAAAAGCTAATTTATTTTTAAAGAATAACGTAGTACAATGGAATGAATCTGATGGCTTCGGGAGCATGTCAACGCTACACACGCACTTCCATAAATTCAGGACCGCCTTAAAGAATTAATGATATCCGATTGGAGCAGGTGTATGCTTTAACTCGTGTCCTTGACATTGAATGTCCTGCAATTCAGAAAATTCAATCAAATCAGATAAATCCGACCACAAATGCCACCTACAGGGACAACAATTTTCACGGCTGCAAGTGTGAATTCTTACCGATGCGTAGTGGTTAAGGTCTCGGTGATGTGCTTCATCAGCTCTTATAACGAACACAACATCACGAAGCGTGGAGTTGGGAGGCAAGCGCCAGTAGTCAATGGCAATAGCAGGGGCAGGCACGTTCTCAAAATTACCATTGTCCAAGTCCTCGAGGAACTCTGAGTAGGAGTTCACCGCCTCCTCTTCCAAGTACCCTACTATACGGTGTGCAAGCTTCGGAGAGGCTAAATATGCCAGAAAATAAGCATTGAAGAAGGCACCTTGGACAGCAAATACAAGGGCTCGTTCGTACCACTGGGGCTTAGCTATTTCAACGAAGGTCATAAGATGCATCCGCTCGTTCTCAGCTTCTTCTAAAAGAGCTTTTATCCAGCCGCCACTTTGCTCGAATCGTCGTAGTGATTTGCAATGCAAGAGCATCCCTCCAACCATGCCTGGAACAGCAGCTACTGTCTCTAGCAGCATGGCATGGCACATATGCCGTCTCTATCACAATTGATGAAAAATTAGCTCGTAAGTTATTAGATTCTGATGTCTCAAGCACAGCGAATTCTGTTTATAAACTTGGGCAAAGCAAAAGATTGTGTAGGATAGCTACCTGGAAGAATAAGTAAGTGGGGTATTTGAGGACCTGGACGGTCCAGTAGGCAAATTTATCCATTGTTGTACCAGGCTTATGGTGCTTCTTCACATCAATTGAGATGTCAGGTTTGTAGGACTCCCATGGCTGCAAATCAGGAAACGAAAATGCTTCAATTATTCAAGTAGATATGCAAACTTAGTTCAGTAACTTCGCGGATTTGACAATTGCAGCAGTGGATTAATATAAATGCACATACCCTGAAGCAGTTCCACTTCCAAGCTGTGCCATCCTCCTTGGTGATCTTGGGGGGAGTCACACCCCAATAGCTCACGATGACCTTACCATCTTCTGTAGTAAATGAATTGGCAGCTGCCTTTGGTTTCTCCTCTTCACTTGGCATAACAGGTGGTGCTGAAGCACTCCAACCTCGGACCCCATAAGAAGCAAATCTGGTCGAGCTCATGCCTGCAGTTGCAGGCCTAGAAAAAGTGGTTGTGTTTGACAAGAAACGCGGGCCAAGTTGCCCCAGAAGCAACCTGGAAACCTTCGTTGCTGTGCTCTGACTCATAATCAAAGACGAAGAGAGATGTGAAAAACAATATTGTAATCTTGCTTTGTTAGCGTTATTGCTGTGTATGATGGAGGTTGGTTCTTACAAGAAGTATTTATATAGCTGTGTAGGTCTATGATTACAATATCATGTTTGAATCTCATGAGAAATCGGAAATCAGGAGGAAAGGCAAGAAAGATGGCTACAAAACAACAAAGTAGCCTGCTTTGACACGCTCCATTTTCTTGGAGTTCTATTTGGATGGGATAAGTACTCTCGAATGTGCTTTGAAACCACGAGGTTCAAATTTTTTTTTTTGAAGCGGACAATTGGCAAACATGACAAGTTAAAATGTCAATGACTGAAAGTAAATGCAATAAGCAAATGAATAAATAAATAAATAAAATGGTAATGATAATCCAATGTAAATGCCTGCTTTGATTATTTTTACTTCATGAAGTTTCTGGATATTTGATATTTCTGTGTTGAAATTGTCCCTTCCCATCTACAAAAGACTTCAAATTTATTAAATTTGTTTGGGAGGCACGTCTTTACAGCATCTCAAAGATATTATTTTAAATAGTTAATTCAATAAAATAATATTTTAAATAATATAAATATAGCTTTTTTTTACAGTGTATATTTTAATGAAAAAAAAAAACCATTTGAAAAGCTAATTGTATTGAAATTAAATAAATAAATATTTTATTTTTTCTTAATAATTTTGATATTATTTTTTTTCACCCAACTATATTTAATTGGTTTATTGTTTTGTTGGTCAGTTAGTTTTGATTTTTTTAAAAGATGTGAAAATATTATTTTTATGAGAAAAAAATATTTTATTAATTTTTAACAAGAAAAGTTAAAATATTAATCTTTAATTTTTTAAGCTCTTCACTTAACATCTTCGTTGAAGTTGCCCTTACACCTGAAACTTTATAGTCAAAGGTCAATCCTGGGGGGCAGTATGGACCACATTCGGATTGGGCCACGACAAGCAGGATGGCCTGGTCTGGAATTTAAGGTGGAAAGGACCTTAGAGACTTTTATGAGAAAAATGAATCATGCCCTCGTGGCAGCATACCCACAAGGCCATCACAAAGAAAATGCTCTCGTGTTTAAGGCATGGCTGTTCACCTTACCACTCCCCCCCGCCCCCTATTTATATATATATATATATTTTTTATCTTGAAAAAAAGCATATCTTTAGTGTTAGAAGGACAACCTATATCAGTTATTTCTTTATACTATAATAGTGAAGCAATGTCTTGAATTTATAATAATATTTACAATGATAAATCAAGACATATAAATATTCAATAGTGATATGTTTGAGAGTTAATTATAAACGGAGTAATCATCATTGTCTATGTGAAGTCTGTGAATAATTTAGCAGATCCACTAACAAAAAATCTATCTAAGGACATAATAAAGAAAACAACTAGTGGAATGAGTTGAAACTTGTTATTAAAGGTACCGCTAATGGTAACTCAACTTTGGATTAGCAAAAAATTTATCTCCAAGTTTAATAGGTAATAACAAGTTGATATTTAACATTTGTTCGACATTGATAACTAATTTTGAATCCTATTTTAATAATATTCAATGCGTTCTATTATGTAAAGAAAAATGAGCAATGACTCTTAATGAAATTTAAAGTTCGTGTTTAAAATAATATAGGCATATATAACCTCACATCTATGAATATAAAAGTATTGTTGTTTTTGACAAGAGTTGAGGTTTTCTCTTGTAAATATTCATGAAAATAAGATTTTAGCACATAGTCATGATAAATGTTAAACAATTATAAACCTCTTTAAGAGTTTGGATATTATAGTATGTGTGGTATCTTTGATTCCACAAAAAAAAGTTTTGGTTTAATCTACAGACACCAAGTATAATTCAAGTTCTAACACTAATTGATGGTTTAAATTGCAAAATACCTTATTGAAAGTATAATTCTATCAAATAAAAATACATTCATTACAAATTAGTGGGGGATTGTTGGTGTAGTTTGTAAATGAATAAAGAAAGAAAAGATTTCTATCATATATTAAAAAAGAAACACTCCCTCATAAATATTTATAAGTGTGAGTTTTTATTGTATAGTAAATTGAGTGAAAGCCAAGATAGATGAGATCTCCTAGTGAGTTTTCTAATGTTATTATATGTATATTTATAATACAAGAAAGATGAAACTTGAAACTTAATATGTCAATGAGATTAATTTTTTTTTGAGTTTATTTCTTTTAATTTTTATAATTAATTATGGCAATTGCGACTACTATAATAAAACTAAATAATAGCTATTCAATTTAATTTAAAATATAATTGTTTAATTAATAGTCATATAGTTTCATTAACAGTCATAATGTTTCATTATAATACTTTAATTCTATATAAATTTGCTACTACACAAAGAAAAAAAAAGATATACAAAAAACATATTTCCTTTACCTTTTCTTTTATTCTTATTTTTTCAAAGGTTTAGAGAGTTTAGTTATATCATGTCTCTATGCGAGACAAATAAACACCTTAAAAATAATGTTTTCATGATTCTAAGCTGACTTTTTATTTGTTTATGTACCCAATCAATTTACTAATAATATCAAGTTTCATGAATATACTGAAAAGTTTTAAGAATCTAGGTATTATTTTTTATGTTTATTTTTTTTATCCAAGTCATAGTGAGAGCGCGGTCAATAAACTATTTCTATACTAAAAGACCGATAATTAATATGGAGTTTTTACTGTTCGTATGAACAATGAAGTTCCTTTTTTTTTCTTTTAGTTTCCCCTTTCATTTTTTTCCATTCCTCTTTTTTATTTATTTCAAATTTATCATTTTTTTCCAATTTCATTCTTAATTTGTTTTCACAATCATGTAAACTGCTTTAAATCGAGCAAGTTAACACATCAAAACAATTCTCATGTGGTTTAATTTTAAATACGAGCCAGTAAGGAGTTAGATCGAGTTAGATTGAAAGGTTTTTTTATGTAAGTTTCATCTTTAGACTTTTTTCATTGGTTGGTCATGTTACCTTCGGATCGGTCATGTCGACTGGGTCACATCGAGGATTTTTTACACAGTTTAATTTTAAACCCGAGTTATGCAAGAAGTTGGTCCGAGAGGTTTTTTATATCAGTTTCATTTTTTTTTTCTCAATTTCATTTTCAAACTTTTTTTACTAGTATGTTAGGATTCCTTTGGACTGATAAATTTAATCGGGTCTTATTAGGGCAATTCATAAATGATTTAATTTTAAGTCTGGCTAGGCGAAGAATTAGATCAAGAGATTTTAAAATTAACCTATTAAATCGAGTCTAATAAAAATATTAAATAATTCTCTATAATCCAAATATTTTTTATTAGTTTCAAACAAATCTTAATTTAACCCGCTGCGTACTGTAAACTAGTTAACTTCAATATGATTAGATTACACATTTTACTAAAATTGTGTCATTAATTATTTTTCTAATGACATAATTAACACCACAATCAGTAATGCAATAAAAAAGCCTGTCTTAAGCCACCTTGGAAAAAAGAAACATCTCTCTTCTACACAGTTCCCCCCCTGAACTCAAAGGAACGCTAGAGTATGATTTTTTT
>Ga0325404_1004782_pt1 | contig 14370 bp, 5 predicted proteins | sample PopdelMetagenome_18_FD_205664 | JGI IMG/M metagenome (GOLD analysis project Ga0325404, IMG submission 205664) | Populus deltoides microbial communities from Bellville, Georgia, United States - Xylem-Control-R1 | ecosystem: Host-associated > Plants > Phyllosphere > Stem > Wood/Secondary xylem... | reverse complement strand
GAAGATGGTGCAGCATGTATGACAGCGACTTTTGGGGGGTTTTGAGCTGCTGCTTTAAGAAAGAGGTGTGATAAGCAGCAATGCTTATGCTTCTGATGATGCTGCAGCTGCTTCTCTTGGCTTTTAGAGCCTCCACTGCAACGTCTCATTGTTTTCGTTTTAGGTCCTCTAATGGAACTTTGGTTTTGAAAGTTACTTATAGCGGAGTGAAGATAGGATCTTCTAACTCGGAGTTTTTTCTCATACTAGCACGGCACGGACTGTCAAATAAAATATTTTTCAAACTATTTATTATAGGAGTTACTAGTATAGTGTTTCACTCTTTTTTCACTAAACAAATATTAAAAAATACAATATTTAAGTAATTAATTCAAGTAATTTAATAATATTATTAGAAAATAAAAATCAATATACTACAAACTTGGATTGAAGGGTATAACTAAAAATAATAAAACTTTCATAAAAAATTCAATAAAAAAATAAAAAATCATAAAAATAAACATCTAAACATAATAATAAAAAATTGAATATATAGAATTTTTCAACGTGTTTTTTTACACTAAACAAAACTTATAGATGTAAATTGAAAATTTATGCATACATGTAATTAAACAACCGAATAACCATTGTCTAAAGCAATGAAAAAAAATCATCAGCAATAAATAAAAATAAAATTAAGAAAATCAAGCGAAAAATAAAGATTAAGATATTTAATATTGCAATACGAGTAATTTACCTGATTATATTTAATGAATTACTTAAGCGAAAAATAAAGATTAAGATATTTAATATTGCAATATGAGTAATTTACCTGATTATATTTAATGAATTACTTTATTAAAATAAATTTGTAATAGAAAAATACATAAAATTTGTAATAGAAATTGATACACATATAAAACTTAAAGAACAATAATTTAAAAAAATAATAATGTAAGACTACATATGTGAAAACTCTTATAAAAAAATCAATATTTAAAAAAATATTAATCTATATAAAATTTTAAAAAAATCACAGAATAATCATACCGACCTCTCTAAAAATTAAACATAATCAATATCATTTAAAAATAATCATAATCTAATTAAAACACAAACCCAAAATTTATTTGAAAAAATATACACAAATAATTCATTATTTTAAAAACAAAACTAAAAATTAAAAAAATATAAAAAAAAACCAAGTCAGGCGTTACTGGGCCTAGTAAGCCAAGCCCAACGCTTGGTCCCATAAAGCAATGGCTCATACACAGGCCTTTATTATTTAAAAAAGTTTAATGGCCTCCATAATTATTTCAAAAAAAAAATTATATGTCGTCTTCTTAACCTAGAATTCGGCTAGTGTGTTGGTTGGAAAAATAAGATTCTTTGTTTTTTTCACCCAAACACATCATTTTCAGCTCATTTTTTGCTCAAAACATCTAGAAAACACCTAATAGATCTTATTAAACTAATCAATAGCCACTAAAAAGCCAATAAAACCACCCCAAAACCCACTTGAAAAAAACAATTCTTCCCGAGCTCAAATTTATTGTTTTAGGTGTTTCAAGGTAAATAAACACCTAAATGTAACCCCTCCTATTGATATGGAACCTTATGACATAAAAACCAATCGTTTTGGTAGCTGGAATCTTTCTCAATGACCACTCTCTCTAAGCCGGAATTACGCAACTCTCTTTCTCTCCTCCTAATAGAAAAGGACTGGAAAAAAATAAAGTTAGATACCAAAATGTATTGTCTTCAAATTCAAAGGACTTATCAACTAATATCTAAAAAACATGGAGGATTAAAATGAATGTTTCAACAAAACTTTCAATCCACCCCCATGTTACCTGCAATTTTCACTTCAATCCCTTAGCTTTCAATTCAACTCTCCCTTCTAAAAACATATGCAATTGGGTGCTAATTTAAGCTCAAAAGGGCCAAATTGCCCATAATAAAAGTTCAAGGATCAAAGTGAAAATTACCAAAAAATACACCGCTCCAATTCACAGTGAATTGCGAAAGAGTGCACAGTAATTCATGTACAGTAAAAGGTTAGTGTCTTTTAGTTTTGTTTGTAGTACATGCAAGTACATGTAAGTACATGTGTTATTTATATAAATATAACATATGCACAACTCTTTTTTTTTCTCCAATAAATTAATTCATTCTCTCAAAAATCAACCTTTGTATTTTATAAATAATAAAATGAACAAAAATAATTTACTAGTCATGAAAAAATGACATGACATGATATGAGAAGACACGGAAGAAAAAAGAATGAATGAATGAATGATAACATCAGAAACATATCGGAGCTCTGATAAAGATATTTCTAGTACCATTAAAAAGATATTGACAAAATAAATTTATAGATATCATAAAAAATCAACTTCAAAACGAATAATAAAATATTAGCAGATAAGCATGTCATTATCTTTAGACGGCATATGTAACTAACTATAATCAATTATCTTGTTAAAAAAGTTGCTCGAATATGAATTATTATATTATATTAGATATGAATTATTATATTATATTACAATTACAATAACATTTGACACTATAATTACCATTATTATAATTATTTACAAAACATAGGTCGGGTGAAAAAAAACATTGGTTCATTTGTTATTTAGATTTGTTCATGGTAATTTAGTTTTTTCATAACTTTTTACATAATTAAATTACTTGGTTATCCTTAAATAAATAATAACTTTGGTCTAAGGGTTTTTTTGATATCTCATTTCGGCATGCACAGTCTAACTACTCCATTGCCCTTGAAATTAAAAAAAATATTAGGCTTGGTTGTAGGGGCTTATTAGTCATTTCACTTTGGTTTTTGAGTAATCATCATGTGATCTCAAGAGTGATTTACTTAATAAACAAATAAAAAAAAATTGGCATGTTTTCTTCAAGTGAGCCACCTTTTTTGTCTTTTGACAGCGCATAAGGTGGTTCATAATAGAGAAAAACCAGCTTTCTTGATGGTTTTGTTTCTGAATGGCGGGGGCTATCTTTTTAGACAGCAGATATGGCTTAACTCCTAAAAGTTTGGCGAGATTGACTTTCTTTTTTTCTCCTTGTTTTTTGGCTTTCATGCTTGCCCTTGCAACATTTCACGACAAATCTTTAACTTTTGAATTAGTTTATAAAATTGAGTTTAATTTTCGATTTCATCTTCTATCAAATTTTTTCATTTTAAATTTTGTTGTTTTTTTATTGTTATTTATTTTATTTGAGAAGGTTTTTAGAATTGGTTGTTTTTTTTTTTGTTTTTTTACAATTTCTTCTTTCTTCATTATATTTACATATCAAATATTATTCTCATTCTTTTGATTGCTATTTTTTAACCTTGGAAAGTTTTTTTAATTGATTTTTTATTTTATCCTTCAATAATAAATTCAGCTTTTCTATTGACCCCATGTCTAGGATTTAACGGGTTGTGAATTTGAGAAACTAACTCAGGTTTAAGAAATTTATCCAAGTTTATTTGTTGTTTTTTTTTCTTTTTTAAACTCATGTTTTTCAATTTCATCATTTCACATTTGATTTAATTGGATATTGGGTTTTGTAATTTTATTTCTTTTCTTTAGATATGATTTTTCATTGATTTTAAAAACATCTTGAGTCTTTTTATATTTCGTTCTTTGTTGGAATTTGCTTTTTAAAAAAATATTTTTTAATTAAATTAGATTAATTTCTCAATAATTATTTTTAAAAAATACATCATTAAGCATGTCATCATCTTCATTTTTTTTAATATTTTTAAGGTTAGAAAAAAATATTTGACCAGCAGTGCAGTGCAGATTAAAAAAATAATAGTGTAACCAAAACTAAGGGCAAAATATATAGGGTGTGCACTGTGCACACTCGCAAAACTATGGACCACCAAAGTTTTTTTGTTTGTGTATGAAAATTGAAGCAAGAAAAAGAAGGATACAAAACGTCATCAAGTCACGTTAGGACTTCAACACCAACACGCCCCACTGTTAGATGAAGAACTCGATGACATAATTCTGACGGCACCCAAAATGGCCTTTGTTGAAGCTCGGAGGAGGTAGTACGTGCCACCTCAATATAATGGGCTCCTCACACATCGGCTCTTGTAAGAAAGGCTTAAGACAATTTTTTTTTGCTCCCTATTAATATATGTTATTTCAATTTAGACTGTGGTTTCACACAATTGTTTTTATTTGGTCATCAATTCATTGATAACTCCTTAATTTAATCCCAAATTTCATCATACCTAAGGCTAATTGAGACACAATTAAGGAAAAAAAAGACATATTGCCCGTCCAAGCTTCCATATTATTGTCGCGTTCATGACCCGAGTCATAAATTTTACGGATTGACCCAAGTTAACTAGAGCGATGCAATATGATATTTGTTTTAAAAAATTATTCCCAATTTTTTTATAACTCTTCAATTTAGTCTTTTTGATAACTTCGGGGAGAAAATAAAGGGTAAGGAAAGAATAAGACATTGTCCAACCATGTCATCTTATTGTGGTTTATGACTTAAGTCGTGAACTTTACGAATTAATCCAAGTTAAGGTTGATATAATATGGAATTTTTAAAAAACAATTATTCCCAATTGTTTTAAAACTCTTCAATTTAGTCACAAATTTCATCATACTCAATGCTAATTAAGGCCCAACCAGGAAGAAAATAAGAGATGAAAAAAGAAAAAGACATATTGGCTAATTGGGATACCTCATTGTGATCATGTTCGTGACCCGAGTAATGAATTTCATGGTTAATCCAAGTTAACTATGGTCAATATAATATGAAATTGTTTTAAAATCTCATCACCATTTATCTTATAACTCTTTAATTTAGTATCTATTTTCATCCAACCCAAGACCAATTAAGACTTAATTAAGGCTTAATCAGGGAGAAAAAAAAGAAAGAAAAAAGAAAAAGGATAGATTGACTAGCCATATTAGCTTATTATGGTCATATACATTACTCCCATCGTAGATTTTGCTGGTTAGCCAAGATCAACACAAATATTTCATTTTCATTTCACTCCTTAAAATTATTTTTAATGATTTAATCCTTGGATAATTTGGTGTTTTGAATTTAATATTTGGTGTTTTGAATTGAACCGAAGGCGACATGAAAATATTTTGGGAGCCAAATTGATATTTGAATGAGGCAACTAGTTTGTCTTTTGGCCTCATAGGTCAAATGAGACATTAATTTTTATTTACATTTATTCAAGCGTCAATTAATATTATCTATCACATAGTCAAGTTTTCAATTAACATTTCAAATTTTTTATATGCAGAAAAATTTAATGATGCCCGCATTTTTTATGCAATAATTGACTTCTGCTCCAGCCCGCAACAATTATTTTATATACTAAAATAAATGGGTAACTGCTTTATTATTCTTATTGTTATGTTCATTTGAACTCTTTTTTTTTCTTTTAACTTTCTCTCTTTTCAATTGCATTTTTTTATGGCCTAATTGGATGAGATTAGGCTTGAAATTTTAATAAAAATACTAATTTAAAAGAAATGGAAAACCTTATTCTGCTTCACTGTTCACTTGAATTTTATTTTTTTAATTTTCAAACTTTTTTTCCTTTTCAAATGGATCATTTAATTCAATTGGATTAATGGCCTAATTAAAGGAAATAGGGTTTGCAATTATGGTAAAGAAAAAATTCCTTCACTAAAATAATAATGAAAATACTAATGTTAATAGGGGAATTGAATTTAGATTTGAGAAAGATATGTTTTGTACTGCTTATTTCAAGTATTTTAAATTCTTAACAAACCTTTATTTTAAATATAATTCCTTTTTAGTAGAAAAGTGTGATCCTAATAAAAGAATAATATCATTATTTTGAAGAAAATTAAAACTTTTTTTTTATGATGATATTAAAGATTGCTTTATAGATAATTAATTATTAGCACAATATGTGTAATTCTATAGTTATGTGCTCATTAATATTGATTTATATATATATATATATATATATATAATTGCATTTTTTATGGCCTAATTAGATGAGATTAGGCTTGAAATTTTAATAAAAATACTAATTTAAAAGAAATGGAAAACCTTATTCTGCTTCATTGTTCACTTGAATTTTATTTTTTTAATTTTCAAACTTTTTTTCCTTTTCAAATGGATCATTTAATTCAATTGGATTAATGGCCTAATTAAAGGAAATAGGGTTTGCAATTATAGTAAAGAAAAAATTCCTTCACTAAAATAATAATAAAAATACTAATGTTAATAGGGGAATTGAATTTAGATTTGAGAAAGATATATTTTGTACTGTTTATTTCAAGTATTTTAAATTCGTAACAAACCTTTATTTTAAATATAATTCTTTTTTAGTAGAAAAGTGTGATCCTAATAAAAGAATAATATCATTATTTTGAAGAAAATTAAAACTTTTTTTATGATGATATTAAAGATTGCTTTATAGATAATTAATTATTAGCACAATATGTGGAATTCTATAGTAATGTGCTCATTAATATATATATATATATATATATTTCAATTTTTTAACTCAATTTTTTATTGGAATAAACAAATTTGTTAGCATTTATTAACATATATAATGCTTGATTTATTTTATTCAATGCAATTATCAACTTTTTAATTTTCGATTAAAGTTTTTCTTGATGATAAAAAATGTTAAAAACATTCAAGTATTTTTTAGTTAAAAAAAAACTACTTCACCTCATAGCATAGGACAGGGAATCAAACCACTAGTATATTAAAAGAAAAACCTTATGGTTTTTATTGTTCATATAAATTGTGAAGTGTTTATTTTTTTTTTGTTTTCAAACTTTTTTTTCCTTTCAATTCAATCCTTTTTATGGCCTAATTAGATGAAATTGGGTTTGTAATTATGGTACAAATACCATATTAATTTCAAAACAACAAAAGGCACATTTTATTAAAAGTTACAATGTAGTTTTAAAACCTAACAAGGTTTTAGTATGAATATAAGATAACCTTGTTTATAAAGTTAAGTAAAAAAAAAATGGATTAATAATGTAACGCCCTTTCATTTTCATATCAGTTTTCTATATCTAACATTGGTGTCTTGACAACATTCATCAAGCACCTTTTTCATTATTTTTAGTTGATCACTATATATGTTGGTAATAGATTGGTGATAATATGTTATATATCCTTATTCTTTATATATGCAACATAATCTTCACTTAACAACTTTTAGACTCAATACCTAAAATTCTTGTAATATTTTATTAAATAATCGAGAATCTTATCATGACACTCACACTTCATATTTGAATTATACCAATTACGGTATGATGGTTGTATGAGATTTGACGAGATTGATGTAGTGTGTCTGATACTCAAGAGGTAATAGTAAATAATGCCACGCAATAGAGGTATGTTAATCTTGAATAATGTTACTTGAGAAGCAAATGATTTTGTGGGACTTCATAATACTTGAGATGATTGGATTGGATGTTAAGGTGAAAAACTTGAATGATCATAGTCAAGATTCCCAATTTAAAAACCATCTCTTGATTCGTCAATTAATATGACACAAAAACTCATTGCTAGATTCTCGATCTCTTCTGATATTAGGCTTTACTCAATCATTTATACCACAATCACCACATCCATAAAATGGGTTGATAAGTTACCAATTAAATTTTCATACCATGAAGCCTTTACAATGTCAATAAAAATGAAGGATAACTCATTCTCATATAGATGAGGGTATGTTTATGCAACCATTTCACATAACCTCAAAACATATTCATTAATTGACTTATTATTTATTTTCTCCATTCTTAGAAAGTCATTCATACTTAGAGTCACCTCCAAGTTGAGTTAGTACTATTTCAAGAAGGACTTAACCAAGCTCTTTCATTTCTTTATTTTGGAGTTATCTAATCCCATGTACTAGCTAAAACAGGTCTAACTAGACTTTTATGAAATTAATGGATCATTGTTTTCTCATCATGAACAACCTTAGTTATTTTACTATAGTACACCTTGAGATGGGTCTTTTGACATTGTGTTCTTGTATACATGACAAATCCAGATACTTTGAATCTTTTATAAATGCCAACATCTAGCACATGACATATTTTATTAGTCAAAAAAGGCTTATACAAGTTTTCTTCTTTAATATCCTTATTCCTTTTTATAGTTATGCCACATACACTATTTTTCTCAACAATGATAACCACTCCTATTAAATCAACTTGTTAATCTGCTTCCCGAATCCTTGACAATGATCAATAAAATATCCTACAATTATTGTATTGTATTTACACTTAGCACTTTTATACCATTTTAAAATGTATTCATAAAGTGTTGATAGATGTTGACAAGAGGGAATGAAAAAGAAGATGATTTATGGCATTTGTTTATGGTTTGGACCAAGTTGAAATAAAGATGAAGGTGTATGTGGTACTTGACTTTTAGAAAAGAGTGCAAAATATCATAAGATTGAAAAGAATGCATTAGTAACAGTTTATTATGGATTTAATAGTGACATCAAGAACCTTTAATGACTCTAAAGTACTTAAAGTAATAAATAACAAGTCTTGATTAGTTGGGTAAGTGTTCAAATTACACTTCTAATAAGAATGAATGAGATAATGGAGTGGAAGAATTATTGGATTATTTTTTTGATTAATGTAGAAGACTAAGAGGAAGGCATCACCGTGGAGAGCTTTATGGTAATGGTTTTTAAGGGTCTTCCATCAAGCTGTTTAGAGTGAATAATTTTCTTTAAGAATCCAGTTAGTCAAGTCTTTTCTTCTTCTAAAAAGTTAATCTTATATTGGTGATTCTACTCAGTCTGATCTTTCTTTTCATCTACCATAGCTTGGTCTAATTTAGGCTATTGAGGAATATTATACTTTTAAAAAGTTTTGCAATTATATTTTTTGTTTAAACGGAAATGGTTTTTTTTTTAAAGTTACTCTACATTAGTGTCTAAGATAATGGTCCATATTGAGTCCATTTACTCTTAACACAAAGTATGAATAAAAAAAATGATTTTCTAAAATAGTTTTAAAAAGGAAAGGGGCTAGTCTTGAAAAAATTACAACGTTGGCCCAACGATCCTTTTTAATAAGGGATGAAATACATTAGGTCTTACTAACTTATTTCAAGGCTCAAAGTTTATGTGTGAATGATTTTTGTTGTTTTTGTTAAAAATAAAAAGAAAGATGCATTTATACTTAAGAAGTTTCAATAATGGAGTTTTAAATAGAATGCAATTAAACCATAACAATGCAAAATATGGTCAAGAACATGTTAAACTTTAGATAAGATTGAGAATGAGTCTTGGCTATATACAATATACATTGAAAGATATATATATTTTAAAGAAAAAAAAAGAGAATTGATATATCTTTTAAAAGACCTACTTTAGGTTGTTTAGAGCCAAGTGACTCAAAGAAAAAAAATACTAACATAAAACTATTATGTAGAACACTAAAAGAACATCTTAAGGAACATAATTAATATTTGTTCACACTAAGTAAACATCATTACCAACAACCAAAAAACTTAAAGATTTTATTTTTTTAACAATAAAGTAAACGTAACTAACAACCCAAATCAAAACTTAACCAAAAAACCCAGATTTTAGTTTATGCATGAAGGGTAGGTTTTAACACTGATTATTGTTTATATCAAGGTAGTAACATATAGCTTCTCATAACACATGTAAATAAAGTACTAATAATTGATATAAACATTTCTCACATCATAACATATATTATTACAAATTATAAAAGCTAAAACATTAAAAAAAGTATGAAATAACAAAAAATACAATCATAAATATAAAAAAGAGAGGGTACCTCAATTTTGAGGTAAGGATGAATCAGACTGGGCTAAATTAAGAAGGGGTTTATCCATCTAGGGTTTCATAAACCCTAAACTTAGCATCAGGATTAAAACACTAACACTCAAGAACAAACCTATAAAAACCTAAAAACCAAAATTTTTGAACTTTTAATCTCTTTCTCTACTATTGTTAGTTACTCTCTCAATCTTTCTCCTTTTCACCTCTTTATTACTTTTATTATTCAATAAGTCCCTTTTAAAACCTCAAGACCAAGTCTATATAAATAGGAGAGAGGTGATCGATTAGGACTTGAAAAACACAAATCATGGGATCACAAGGCTCAAATTTATAAAAATTTCAATTGGGTTCTTAACCACATTTAAATAAAACCTTTAACTTCTCTGCCTTTCTAAAATAGTCCTTACTTCAATTGAAGTCAAATTAGCTATCAAAACATAAATTTATTCAATTAAGATCCTGATTGAATTAGTAAGACCTCCCAAATGATACCAAGTATAAAATTTTGTTTTTAATCCTTTAATTCCTTCAATTACAATTAATCTTTCTTCAATTAAAAACAATGTTTTATTTAATTAAAACCTTGATAAATTTTGATGTTCTAATTTAAACAAATATTTTGTGATTTTTCACTTTTATTTTGTTTTGTTTTGAATGTTTTAGGGGTAAAAAATGGGTTATCACATATGTTTCCCCTTTTTTTTCTATGAAAACTTAAAATAACCTATGTAAAGATAAATATTCATATAGAAAAATAATTGATTGTATGTTATACCATAAAGATGCATCTTAGAGAAAAGTTCTAGCCATTACATGGAAGGGCAGGTTGACTAACTGAATTGTTATAAAAAGGATCTTTCATTGCTCGGTTAACATGTCTTAGGTTGAATAAGGTCTATAAAGCATAAAGAGTATAGACAAAGGCAAAGCTTATCAACTACTAATCATAACTAAGTAGACTATTTACGAGAATTTATTGGTTTCACTAGTATTATCCAGGTTGAAGACCATCAAAGCACCACTAATTGCTTATGCTATCCTAAAATAATGTATGTGCAAAATAAAGTGTTGTGTAGTTAATTACATTAAACCTTATTAGATTTACTTATTTTTTCACTTTGCCTTCATTTTTTCAGAAATTACACTTTACATCTTAGAGTCAATAAGTTCATAATATTTTTTCACTTTGCCTTCATTATTTTAATACAATAGGGTTTTTTAATCATTAAATTGAATATAATGATAATCTTATCAATGATGTGACATTTTTTGTTGATTTTTTTTGGCATGTCAAAGTAAGGATGTAAAATATTATGAACTTATAAATTCTAGGATGTAAAGTGGAATTTCTGAAAAGATGAAGATAAAATGAAAATACAAGTAAACCTTAGACAATTTATTATAATTAACCATAAATTCATATCCAATCCAGAAAAATCAAAGAACTGGAAGATATATGAAATGCAACACATAAGAAAAATTATATAAACATAAATACAAATAAAGACATCAATTTAATCAATAAACACAAAGTAATCAGTTTAGGCAAACAAGAATAATAAAGATATCACAGCTATATGTCAAAGCAAAATAAGAATATTTTCATAAGAAAAACAAATAACCAATGCTAGACCATAAAATAAGTCTCCAACAGCCATTTTATCGTTGTGGACATCTCAACAAACTGATTAAAAATGATACAATAAAAAAAAGATTGCTAACTAGTTTTATGGTAACTAGAAACTCAAATTGATATTTATAGATTCTAGATAAGGGCTGATTATATTAAAAGGAAGATGAAAATCACTCTAAAGTATCATATATAATGTATGTTGCTTTGTGCTTATTTTTAATGATAAAGGATACCTTTTGTGTTTCCTTGCTAAGAGTTTACCTAAATTAATATATGTGTATTTGTTGTTGAAAATAAGAGACTATTAAGATCTAGGACAGTGATTTGGGACTTGAACTTAATAATAGGACTTGATCCTCTCTTTTAAAATACAAGTATTGGATCCGAGATGATGGTGATGAATATATTTGCATATATCAACATGAACATATAATGATAAAATTCAAATAAAAATAAATTATTATTTTCACATTTTACTATATTATTATTCTTGAAAAGGAGTCGAGTATTAATTACATCTATTATTCATCAGGCAACATCTTAGGACAATTCCAAGCGACAGTTCATTTTCATGATTTGATTTATAAATAATAAATACAATTAATACACAAGTAACTTATAAGGAAAGATCTGATGTCTTTGAAAATATTTTGAATACAATAAAATAATGTATTAATCAATTTTATTATCAACTTAGCAATATCAATTAACAATGCTCACTGATGATTTATTTATCCTGAGTTGATCATGGAAAATAAAGACAAATATTAATATGCACAAAAAAAATTACAAGGAAAAGACAAACCATTACAAATCAAATAAAATGAAAATAAATTACTAACACCAATGTTTAGATACAAGCCCAACTCATTTACCCTGAATTTGACATATAAAAAGCAACCTAATTAAGATTTACAATTTATGAACCGATTTTGAGTGTCGAGAAAATACAAACCATCAAAGATAAAAAAAAATACAAACATAAATTACCAATACTATTTTTTATACATATACCCAACTTGCTTATCCTTAATGTGATATTTGAGGAGTAACCAAATTAGGGTTTATAATTTCTAGAACAATTTTGAGTGTCGAGGAAAATAGAAGTTACATAAAATTTAAAAAATAACAAGGGCATAAAAATAACTCGCTCACATCAAATAAACAAACATATATTTATCACACTGAGACCAAAATGTAATGTCTTAGTTAAACCATTTTATTCTCGTTCTCCCAAACTAGTCACTGATATTGATCATCGAACTAATTCTACCTTAAAAAGTAAATCCCTAGCGACTTTATACCCTTAAGGTCTCCATGCAATGGCCCAAACCTAACACTTAAATATTTCATCACAATATGTATAAAAATCGATAACATATTAAAAACTATTTATATTAAGAAATAAAACATGTTAACGGGCTAAAAAATAAATCCTTTGAAAGTTGTTGGAGCTGGGTGCAACACTAGAAGCATGTGAGATTTATGCATTGCCATTGTCGACATAACCATACTCTACGATTATTGGGGTACTTCTCATAGGAAATTAGGAGCACCTTATTCTCCTTGTCCTTTTTATATTGGTGGTAAGATGTATTACCATTTGAGGAGTGAGATGGGGCTGAGAAATATTTTAATTTTCTCTTTTATTTTCTTACCTCCATGCCTTTTTCATCACTACCAATGTCGAATTTATTGTGTTATGTTCATCCATTGGTTAGAAGTGGGAGAGAGACTAACAATGTTGCCATTACTAGCAGTGGTTATTATGGAATAGCGATAGTAAAAAGAGGTGAGGAATTAGAAGGGTTTCAATGGAGATGATGGTGGATGTTTAGTGGTTTGGGATAAGCAAAAGAAGGGTAAAAGATTATTTCAGCTAGGAAAAAGTGGGGGCAACTCAAGTTTATTTATATGATAGTGACACCAAAAAAAAGTTAAACCAAGGTTGTCAATCCCATTTCGGTAGGTGTTTTGTTTTTTCAATTGGAATGGAATGTTTCAGTTTCGGAGTGTTTCGGCGTGCCGTTTCGGGGTTGTACTGTTCATATATATAAATTTAACAAACATAATTCAAATTCAAGATAAATTAATTATAAATTATGCAATACAAACACAATGCCAAACAAATATAATTTTAAAATTTAAAATATTTGTAAATAGTCAAGATTAAATAGATCTTTAACTTAAAGTAATTCAACTTAAACAAAATATCAAAATATTATGCAAGTAAAATGTTTTAATATAAATATTTTAAATATAAAGTTAGGTCAATGTTATCAAGGCTAACGGAATCTAAAGCATCCCTTATTTTGCTCAAAGTCCTACAAAGTATAAACATGAAAAAAAACAACATGAATATAAACCATATATATTAGTGATAAATTTAATTTTAAAAAATTAATATCATTGTTAATGAAAATAATAATAATAATTTTCAATATTATTATTAATATCATTGTTATTGAAAATAGTAATGAAAACGAGCTTTTTATAATTGGGTGGTTTAATTAATTAAATTGAACAAGGTTCAATTTGATTCAATGGCTTTTCAAGAGCGGAACGAAACATGTGAAATGAAACCGGAACATTGCGAGCGGAATTTAGCCGAAAAATCTGGAACGGATCGAGATTTAAAATGAGATGAAATTTATTCCGTTTTGTTCCGTTTTTTGAATTGGGATGGAATGTTTCGGCCATTTCGGGCGAAAACGAAACTGACAACCTTAAGTTAAACAACATTTAGGAGGTGAGCATAAAATATTACTCTTGAGGATTCTAGATTAAATGTAGTAGGGACCATATTCTCATGTAAAGTAGTTCCTGTCATATGAAAGTGTAAATCAGGCCCTACATCTGAGGGTCTAAGCATTATGGGAATGTATTGAAGAGTGTGTATATTTAACATGTTTTCTTT
>Ga0325404_1004780_pt1 | contig 14374 bp, 8 predicted proteins | sample PopdelMetagenome_18_FD_205664 | JGI IMG/M metagenome (GOLD analysis project Ga0325404, IMG submission 205664) | Populus deltoides microbial communities from Bellville, Georgia, United States - Xylem-Control-R1 | ecosystem: Host-associated > Plants > Phyllosphere > Stem > Wood/Secondary xylem... | reverse complement strand
GGAGAGAGAGAAGGGAAGAATAGCGGGAAAATTTTCAAAAATATCCTTCTTCTCCCCTGTCTCTGCATTTGCAGGGGAGAAGCTGCACCGTGCCGTTCAAAACGGCACCGTGCAGTTTTTTTTTTTTAAAAAAAAAAGGAAAACAAAATTTGGGAGTGATCCAAAATTGAGTTATGACAGTTTTTTTAATATATGTATTTTGTTAGTAGATGTACATGTTTTATTGTTATTTCTCAAACAAACTTGTAGTATATTAATGTATAATTTTATACTTGTTATGGTTTATTTTAGATTTTGTAAGATTGTATTTGTTTGTAAATTGTTAAAATTTTATTGAATTACCGAATTACATGTGTTGTTTTGAAATAATTAATAGCTTGTTTAATGTGTCCATTTTAATTTTTATCATCAATGGTATTGCGGAGTTGTAATTTCCGTAAATTGATATATATGTATTAATTTGTATGGACGTTGATAATTGATAATGAATATTTAACATTTATGAGAAGTTGTAATTGATTTGTTGGATAATCTCAAGGTAAACCAATATTTTTGCAAATTTATTTACCTAACATAGTTAATTAATACATGTTGTCATCATAATTTTATAGAGGTTCGATAGAAGTCATGGATGATCGTTCATGGATGTATCGAGATTCACCCCAAGGATTGCAGAGGATGGATTATTATAACGGGGTTCAGGGTTTTATTAATTTCGCAACATCTATTCCTAGAAATTTTACTGGAGGTGGTATTAGGTGTCCATGCAGGAAGTGTCAAAATAAAAAATATCTTCATCCAGATGCTGTAACGATGCATCTTCTACACAAAGGGTTTATGGAGAATTACCAGTGTTGGTATGCACACAAAGAAGTATTTGTTAGCAAGAGGAGAATGGGAGAAAGGGTGGTTGGGTCAACTTCTAGTGCTAGCAACGTGTATGACATGAATATGGTTATGGATGCAATGAGAATGAATCAAGATAATGTCAATCATTGTCCAATTGTAGAAGAAGAATCTAATGCAGATGCAACTAAGTTTTTTGATTTGTTGAAAGATTCTGACGAACCATTATGGGATTGCTGCACGAACCATAGTAAATTATCGGTCGTAGCATAGGTGTTCACTATCAAGTCAGATCACGGGTTGAGTGAGGTCGGGTATGACAAGATTATTGAATGGGCGAGAAGCATTTCACCTGAAGGGAACAGGCTGAAAGAGAACTTCTATACTGTGAAGTCCATGATGAAACCCCTCGGTTTAGGATACCAAAAAATTGACATGTGCCCTAACTTCTGTATGTTATACTACCTTGAAAATACTGAGATGACCGAGTGCATGACATGCGGGCATTCCCGTTACAAACCCAGAACTGGTAGGGGAAAGACTCTAGTGGCATATAAAAAACTTAGATACTTCCCAATCACATCTAGACTACAGAGGTTATTCATGTCACCAAGGACTGCTGAGCACATGACATGACACCAATCACATGATGCAGTTGATGGAGTGATGGTACATCCTTCTAATGGTAAAGCGTGGAAACACTTTAATAGTGTGCATCCTTATTTTTCAGCTGAATCAAGGAACGTGCATCTTGGGTTGTGTACAGACGGATTCAACCCATTTGGGTCATTTGTTACTCCTTATTCTTGTTTGCCAGTCATACTGACGATTTATAACTTGCCACTAAGGATGTGTATGAGGCCGAAGTTCATGTTTTTATCTATGGTCATACCAGGTCCGAGCAGCCGAGTCCGAAATATAGATGTTTGTCTTTGGCTGTTGATTGATGAGTTGACGCAGTTGTGGTCCTCCAGAGCTTTGACTTATGATATATCGAGGAAACAAAATTTTCTTATGAGGGCAGCTTTGATGTGGACTATCAATGATTTTCCAGCTTATGAAATGCTTTCTGGTTGGAGCACGCATGGGAAACTAGCATGTCCATACTGCATGGAAAACAACAAGGCATTCATGCTAACAATCAGAAGTAAAGCTTCTTTTTTTTATTGTCACCATCGTTTCTTGCCATATAATCACAGGAACAGAAAGAACGGAAAAGATTTCTTTGTTGACAGAGTTGAAAAGGATGTTACACCCTCATGTCTTTTTGGTGAAGAATTGCATGATGTTATATCAGAGTATAGTGACATTGTGTTTGATCTCCAATCAGGTAAGCAGAAGTTCCCTGGTTTTGGTTTCACCCATAATTAGGTAAAATGAAGTATTTTTTGGGAGCTTCCTTATTGAAAGACCAATCTTCTCTGCCATAACCTTGACGTCATACACATTAAAAAGAACGTGTTTGAGAACATTTTCAACACCATCACGGATGTGAAGGGGAAGACAAAGGACAACATCAAGGCTAGATTGGATGTAGCTTTGTTCTGTAACCGTAAAAATATAGAGTTGGTTTGTGATGAGTCACGGGTCGCAAAACCAAGAGCAAGCTTCGTGTTAGAGAAAAACGCACAACTACTAGTCTACAAATGGCTTAAGAGTCTGCGTTTTCCGGATGGACATGCCTCGAACATATTAAGGCTGGTTAATATAGAGGAATGCAGATTGTATGGAAAAAAGAGTCATGACTGTCACGTGTTTATGCAAACACTCATCCCATTATCTTTTCGTGATTTGTTGTTAAAGGGGATATGAGATGCACTCACGAAGATCAGTCATTTCTTTAGAGATTTATGCTCTAGCAAGTTGAATGTTGAACACATTGAGAGGCTTGAAACGAATATCATCGAAACACTATATAAACTTGAGATGATATTCCCTCCATCATTTTTTGACTCAATAGTGCATCTCCCCATACATCTACCATTCTCACGTATGGTCGCAGCTAGTTCTTCTAGTAGCGAGGATGACGTATCCTTAGGTGCTTCTCAAGAAAAGGCACCTACACCACCTGTGCTGTCAACCGATGCTACCTCTTCCAACGTGGGTTCACAGTGCAGAGGTGGCATGCCTTCGCAGCGGAATCAATTCACCCGCAAGTACGAGTCACAGTGGAAGGACGACATTTCAATGTAAGTTTGTTAAGGTTTTAGTTTTTCTTTTAAATTATAACATAATTTATGAACAACTAATCAATATTTCATTAATTTAATTTATTTTCAAGTTCACAAACATTGAGGCCACCCGAGTAATATCATCGGCGTTTAAATCGTCGATCGAGATTTCATTATTTCAATGGAGTTAGATATCCAGACATCCTAAATGGATACCTTAAATCGATACATGGTTTAACAGATTTGAGGTTGATGTTAATTTCTAATTTCCAGCTTATTTCTAATAATTTATTAATATAATTGTAAATAAATTATTATTTTTATTTATCTAATTATTTATACACAATACAAATTCGCCTAGGACAGGGCGCATGACAAAGTTATGAGGAGGGTGTGGGAAAATCACACGGCAACTAGGTAACATCGAAAACAATAAAAGATTTTTTTTAGAAAAAATTTCATGTTTCAACATCTAATTTTTCGCTACGGAAGTAGGTTGCGTGATTTTTGGTATGAATCACCAAAAAAGGCAAAAAAACCCGTGAGAGCTAGGGGTCTCCAAGGCTGGAACGACGTGGCGGTTTGGAGGGATTTCAAACCGATATACATCCTAGACGATATATGGTCGCACTATCTTGAGCACGTGATGTCTGAGTGGTTCACACGACGCTCACAATCCAGTGCTAGCAACCGGAATCGGCCAATTCATGGCTCGGTGACAACGCACACCGGCGGCTCTGTTCCGTTTGCAACACATGCGAAACAGATGGTAAGATTAATTTAAATGAAATATATCATTAAATTAATTTGTTGTTAATTAATGTTTTTTCATTATAGGCTACGTCTCTTGGACGTGAGTCGAGCCCGATGGAGCTGTTTGTGGAGACGCACGTGCGGAGTCAAGACCGCTAAAAGGGAGCGCAACAGTTCGTTGACAACTGTGCTCAACACTTCGTGGTATGTTTGTTCAACCATTTTATTTTGTAAGTTATTATTTTTATTGAATTGAATATGATGATTACTTTTTTTATTTTGATGGGACCTATAATAGCCGGTTAAGGGAGAGATATGAGGACGATCCTTTGACCCATCCGGAATTCGATCCGGATTTGTGGATGGAGGTTGGATCGTCTGGTGGACCAGATAAAAATCAGGTTTACGGGCTCTCCAACACTACAGCCGAGAACTTGCGGGCAGCCCGTAGTGTTTCAACCGTTAGGAGCTCCCAATCAGAATCGAACACCCAATCTAACGAGTTCGTGGTCTTGCAGCAACACACGGCTTAGCTCACCGAAAAATACGACCACCTATCAGCAGAGTAAGCACAACTCAAAGCGGAGTATGCATAACAAAAAGTGGATTATGAACAGCTTCGCGAAATGGTCATGAACATGGCAATGGAGCATATGCTGTAAACTTAATGTACATAGATAGTTTTTTTTTTGGAAGAGACATGCAAATAAACTTAATTATAACATCTTGCAATGCACTTACAATTTTGCTAGACAAGGCAGTTTAATTAAACTTTGAAATTACTATCGATGAACAGATTAAATGATTATTTATGTGCCTATCGTGTTTGAAGAAGTGGAAAAAATGACACTTTGAACTTCCGTGAAAGATTTCGGGATAGGATGGTTAAATTAATTTTTGTTTAAAAATATATTAAAATAATATTTTTTATTTTTAAAAATTTATTTGTAATATTAACATATTAAAAAATTTTAAAAATATAAAACAATTAAAATAAAATAAAATTTAAAATTTTCAAAAACACTATTAAACCGCAGTGCCAAAACTACAACTTCATGCCTCAAAGATAGCATTGATGTGTTTTTCTTTTAATTAAAAAAAAAAAGAAGCTTTTACGCTATGCAGCTGATGCCCAATTCCTAAAAACTTAAGCTAATGAAGATGTGTGACAGATTGACCCATAAAACATCATATTTACATCATCAATTAATATTTTCGAGTTCATGGTATCTTGACCTAGCAGTTTTGTCCGCTGCTCTCTTTGATCCCTTTCTCTAGCTAATTTCTTCTTCAAATTCTGATACAAATCAATGTGAACAACCTTAATTTAACGGAGAAAATGTTGAAGACTAGCCTTTGTATTTTTTCCTCTTCCTGTGCTGTTAACGTTTGACTGCTTCCTCAAGCCTGCAAGCATTCTGTAGCATTAACTCTTTTTTCCGAATTCAGAGACGGATTTGATGAATTTGACTTACTATTGCAGCTTGATTCTTGCTCTAATCATATGATATCAAATAACATTAAACAGAACAATCCCAAAATTTAATAACCAATAAGAATGGAAATGAAAAGGAATGATTATACCATCAAGAAAATATCATCACTTGATTTCTATACTCATGATTTTGCATATTCCTCAAATTTAAAAATCAAAACAAAAGCCAAAACTGAATCACTACAAAAGCAAATTAAAGAGGAACTACAAAAGGAGGGTGTCTTCAGTTCCTAGTTGAAGGTAGACGGATATATAGCTAGATCAGCTTAAACTTGTTCACTGGGACAATTGCAAGAGACAAGCTTGGCCAAGTATGTGGGATTATCATCCCCAGCCATGATCACAACAATATTTGGCTCAAATTCCACCTGTATTTCCACTTGTTTTGCTGATTTTTCATCTTCAGCCTCGCTTGTTGATGAGTTGGACAAAGATTTTCCAGAGGAGCAAGCAAGAATTAGTAATGATACTGTGATAAGACCCAACATGAATGCTAGACCAACAAAGACGTAAGCTACAGGGGAATTCCAATGCCAGAATCCCCCATGAGCAGAACCTACAGCTGTTGAGTTGGTAGAAGGCCTCATTTCCAATAAAGTCCCTCTCTCCTTTTCCCTCTCACTAGTTTTTTTACTTTTATTTTTTCGGTGCAATATATATAATGGGGTTGATAGACTATGTATTTATAGCATGAAAGTAATTAGACTTCCACAGCGAATATTGGATTAGAACAAAGAAATAATGGTTCCGTGCAGTTACCAAGAAAGAAGCTATTGGTTTTGTAAAGAAAAGATTGATTCTTTCTTGGGGAGAACTATTTCGGCCACAAATGTCTCATTTTGTCAAGACCCATTTTCCTACCAAATTCAGGCAGAGAATATGATCGAAATGTTTGCGTTTCCAAGCAGCCGTGTCCACTAATAAATTCAGCATATAATATGAAAAGAAAAGGACAACTTTTGATGACAAAAGAGATAAATAAAATAGAAAAATTAAACTTAAAGAAAAACAATACTGTGTAATCACAAAAGAGAAGGTTCATGAGAGTTGCCTGGCTAGTTAGAAGCGTTAGCTGCGCAATGACTAAAAGGTAATTATGTATTTGTTGGGTTTTTCAAAAAATATATGCATAATAGAAATTATAATTTAAAAATTTAGGAGTTTCAAAAATCCTGTTAGATAAATTTAGAGTTATTTATAATTTATATAAAAAATATATAAAGAAAAAATATGTATTTTTCTTTGAATAATTGTTTCAAGACTGGATTGTCGCAAACTACAAGTTGTCCAAATATTCGCCCTCTAATGATAATTCACCTGAACTAGCAATGATAAATCTCTTAAATTCTTTTAGAATAGAGGAATTGATATATCTTAAAGTACTAACTTTTTTTTTTTTATTTTAGGTGTTTCTATACTATACTCTATTCACTTTCTTATAGGAAATAACAGAAATAACATTTTATTTATAGAAAAATCTAAACACCCTAAAAATAGAAAAATACCAATTTGCCTATTGAATAATATTACATATATTATTTCAAGAAAATTTTAGAAATTTATTCAATCAAGTCCCTACTTGATTTTTTTAGATCTAGAATTGTAATGTCCTGTATTAATTACATTCTAGTCCTTAATTTCTAAAAATTATTTATAATATTCAAGTCATACTTGATTAATCATCACATTTTCATTTCTAACCAATGGTTCTTATATGTGTGCTCATTAGGTTTCCGAATAAGTTGACCCAAATATAGCGTACAATCCTAATAAAATAGAATTAAATAATTTAATTTATTATTCAACAATTGATTGATTTATATTTGAAAATCAAGTACAATGTTTAACAATTTGTCATGATCCTCCAAATATTAAGAAAGTCATAAATGGTTTGACTTAACATTTCAGTAACTATTTTCTCAATGTATTTATTATTCGTTCATCATGAATGTTACGATTTAGACATTATAACATGGAGTATGCTTACTTTGTTAAATCATGTTAGCTCTCAACACTATAGTAATTGAATATTTAAATAAGATTTAAAACTCTTTTTAAATCTTATTCTATATTGACCAAGGATTTCATAATCAATACTATTTGAGAATAGTTGAGATATTTTCTCTAATTCACTTAAGGTAATGAATCCTCTCTTGATTACTCAAATACTTTTATATAGTTTATGTTATACCTAATATTTGTCTTTATGTTACCCTTGATTAAGACAAAATGTAATCAGTATCAAAGCATTACACTTCATATATAAGATAACTTTGTGATTTTAAGTTTAAATATCACTTACACAACCATCACTTGAGCTTTTTTATAGACACATGTGATCTTTTTATATGAAATTTTTATGCAACTAAGTTCAATGTGCATGTCATCTGAAAAGCGCCTGCATATTAGTTTTAGATGTCCCTCGTACCTCAATTTATAAGAGCAGTTGTTTCATTTTATAAAAGAATAAACATAATATGAATCAGTATTAACAACTCTAATTACTATTTAATCGTAATAGAATATTGACTAGAAATATTTATGAACAATGTTTTGATGTAATAAAAATTTTATAATTATAACAACTTTATAATTTTATATGCAAATGTTTTTTTTTATAGACTTTATTTTTATTCTAGATTCATTAATTAAATATAATTAAATATAAAAAAATTATTAATAATAAATAAAATTTACACGGATAAAATTAATATTACATTAACTAACCAATTATCTATATAGCATATTAATTAACGGTAATAACACGTTTCATCGTGAAGGGGTTTGTCCTTCATGACGTATATCATTATGAGAATGTTTAATCTTCCTGACCATGCAAACTGAATTTTATATGAACATAACTAATAATAATAATAATTTACAAAAAAAAAAAGACAATTACACTGTAAAAGTTTAATGTAGTGTTCGATTATGCTTACAGGATGAAAACTTTATTATTATTATTATTATATATTAAATAAATTAAAAGAAAATTACCATGCTCTCTCTCATAGTTTATTGTAAACGGTGTTGTTTAATGAACAATGATTTTTTATTTTTCATTTTGATCATTAAACCTTTTTATTTTAAGTTTGTGATATTTTATGTGTTGAGATTTTTTTCTCTTTGCATATTCTTGAGAATTTGAAATGTTTTATAAAATTTTAAAATTTAATTAAAGGTCAATTTAATTAAATAAGATTTAGATTTGTAGTAAAAAAAACAATTAAAAGAAGGAATAAAATAAAAACAACAGGGCCTTTTCAAATTCAGGCGATATGGTATTTTTTGTCCAACAATTCTCCATTTACTTATTTTTTATCTCTTTACTTTTAGGATTTTATGTTTAGATTCTAAAATTTTTTAACATTTAAATCTATGAATTTAAGAGAGGAGAGATAAAGCAGCTGTAAAACGAAAAAGTAATTGGTTTGTCATATTCTAGCAATATAAAAAAATTGATATTAGTGTTAATAAATTCTCAGTACCACCAAGGTGTTTTGGTATTTTGATATGTTCGATTCTCATCGCCAGCCATGATCACAACAATCTTTGGCTCAAAATCCACTTGCGTTGCATCTGATTCAGCCTCAGTTCCTGATGATGAATTAGGCAAAGATTTTCTATAAGAGAAGGCAAGAATTATCAAAGCTACAGTAACAAGGCCCAGCATAAATTGCTAGACCAACAAAGAGGTAAGCAGCAAGTGAATTCCACTGCCAGAATGATCCAATGAGCACCACCACCTACAATAATTGAGTTGGTAACGGGCCTCATTTCCAATAAGTACTACTACTCCCTCTCCTCTCTCTTTCTATCCCTCTTGTTTTGTTTTTTGACAAGTGCAGTGTAATGAGGTTGATGAACAAGGGCCTGGATTAGAACAAAGAAGTTGCTTTTGTTTAGTTACAAAGAAGCCATTGGTTTTGTAAAGAAAAAAGATTGATTCTTTCTTGCTGTGCACTAATTCTGCCACTGTTGTCTCAGACCCAATTTCCTCAGAAGTTCAAGAAGGCAATGATTCAACTGCTTGCGTCTCCAAGCAGCTACGTCCACTAACAAAATTCAGCAACCTTATAAAAGATAAAAAAAAAATCCATGAGAGAGATGCCTGGCTAGCTAGATTCCCTTTCTAGCCAAAGATATGACTAAGTCAAGGAAACATTTCATTGAGGGGGTTGGTACTTTATGAAGGAATATCTTTCTGAGAATGTTTAATCTGCTTGACGGTGCAGAAGGTGAAACCATGGCCATATATGTGATATATTATTCAAATATGAGATGAGGCAGATATAAGACTTGTCCGGTGTGTGAAGAAGCTGAGCCAGATTACAATTGTGTTAATTTGTTCTAAACATTAAAACAATTATGTTTTTTATTCACAATCTAATTTAAATTAAAATTTGATTTTTCTAACCCCTATAATTTTAGTTAAAAATTACATATACTCCCTCTACTTTTATATATTTTCAAATCAATTCCTTTTTTAAATCTGCTCAACCCTTCATTTCTAATTAAACGAAGTTTTGGATCATGTTTAAATTCCAGCATATCATATGGAATTCATTTGGACATTGATTTTGTAGGAAAGTTTGATGCTTGGGCTTAAATTGCCTTTTAAATGCAGGATACAAGGTTCATAAAGGGCTTGATTTACCCAAATGTAGATAACACAGACACCAGCAGTTACCATCAATCAATCAAAGTGTAAAGCATAGCGTAGCTCACAACTGTTTCATTGCAATATTGGACAAAATGGGCAATTAGCAGATAAAATGAAAAGAAATGCAGAATTAACAGAACAACAACAATTTTTTTTTTTTTTTGAAATGGCACATTGGTTGTAAACTGCAATAATTAATCAAATATCATGCTTCTAAACAATGATAAATTTTTAATTGAAGTCATGGTTCTAAACAACTATATCAATTAAATTTCAATTTCATTAAAAAAAACAATCTAATCAACCGATTCATAATAGTCAGTAAACTAGTTGAGTAGTTGACACTAAAAAACAGAGGTAAACTACTGTGTGAACAATAAATTCATGAGATTATAATTGGAGTAATTGTTTTAGTGTACAAAATATATATTTTGACTTATAAAACATATTTAGAAGAAAAGGTTAACAAAATCATAGTTTTTTGTATGAACCGGTCAACCATTTCACAAAATAGGATCAATCAGCCAAATGGTTGAGCTAGAGGATTGATAATGAGGCTACTATCATTCCCAGCTCACTAGACCCATATGTATTTAGGCTTAACATGGAGTTGAACCCAAAAATATAAAGCTTAGGAGCAAGCCACACTCATGTCACCTGAACTTGGCATTCTGTCTAGCCTCATAACAATAGTGGTTTTTCAATACACAAACATTAATACGAATAGTGGTTGTGTTATCACAACATATTTGATAATGGCAATAAAGAAACATAACAAAGTGTATTTTTTTAATCTATAAATAGATTATTTGAAACTTTAAACAACTTGTTCACGATGTTTAGATGTTCACTTGTTAATTAATGATTTTAATTCATGCTTATCTAAAATAAATATGAAATACATATTATCTAAGACAACATTAAAATCAACATGATAATTAGCTAAAACAATATTACAGAAGTAATAAAAATAAAAATAACTCATAACTAAGAAATAACACAACATAATAATATATCCAACTCTATCTTTGTCTTATACAATGACAAGTGGATGGGTCGGCTTCATCAGTAGCACGACTTTCACCTGTTTATGTGGTCTTATCCTCAGAGATAATACCATCTAGGCTTAATGTATCTCCTAACAAGTCAAGTGTAGTATGATATGTCTTGAACTAAGAAGATGCATAAGAACGAGCAAGTCCATCATTATCATTGAGATTAGAAAGATTAGCCGCAGCATGTCGACCATCATGTAACAATTACAAACCTAATATTAAGCAAATAGAAATTATTAATCCATAAATAAAATGAAACGACTTTGTCCAAGCTTATAAAAAGTAATAAATACTTACACCATTTTGAATTCAACGTGCATGTGGCTTATACTCCATATCCTCGCATGAAAGAACCTGCTCTGGGTTTGGTGTAATGATTCATCGTGTTATACTCAAGTACTAGCCCATGTATTCCACCTCAAAAATTACAAGATGCACATTTCTAAAAATAAAATTTCTTTATGCATCTCACATCAATATATACTGGAGACGATAGATCATCCAATTATAATCAATGTTCCTACTCGAACGACTAATACAATGCAATTGATCGCTCGTATCTATGTTAGATAGAATGTGTTGTTTAAAGCCAAATTATCATGTTACACGCTTATCTCAACAAGCTTGAAAAATATGAGGGGGACAATTGGTATCCATAAGTCTATGACCAATATGCATATAATAGGAGCATCTGACATATTATCTTCTTAATAAAGATTCCACACAACCTTTTAAAATATCAACAATGCAATTAATTTTCATAATTTATCAACATCAACCTATGCAATTATTTCCCAACATTGTTTAATAACAAAAAAAAAATTAATTAACAATACAATTATTTCTCATCATTATTTCTAATCAAGAATACAATTCTTTCTCATCATTTACCATCATCAATTTATGCAATTATTTCCCAACACTTGTCAATATCAAGAATTTTCAACATCAACAATGCAATTATTTATCATCATTTACTAACATCAACCTATGCAATTATTTCCTAACATTTTTCATTATAAACAAATTTCAACAACGTCAAAAATTATTTCTAACCACTTATCAACATCAATGCAAATAATTATTTATCATCATTTATCAACATCAACCTACAATTATTTCCCAAAATGTTTCAATATCAAAAAATTTCAACATCAACGCAAGTAATTATTTCTCATTATTTACCATCATCAACTCAAACAATTATTTCTCATCACTTAACAATATAAACCAATGTTATTACTTCTCAATATTTTCTAACATCAAAAAATTATCTCATCATTTTTCAACATCAATTTTAACATCAACATTGTAATTTATTATAACGTACCTGATTTGACTATTGTCTATCTAACTCGCTACGATAAAATGACAAAATATTGGTTGAATTATTTTCAAAGTATATCTTCTCACACCATTTGCTAATAAATAAGCAATGAAACTTATTAAATAAGGTTTTCATAAAAATATTCTTAATCTAAATAACATAATTTGTATTATCAATAACATATTTCTTGTATCCTAAAGAAAGTTGCAACTCAACCTCCAAAACCTAAATAAACATAACAAGTTTAGACTTAATTTATTGCTGCCCCAAGCATAAGTAAATGCTTCCATGATTATACCTTTATGTACAAAAAACATACAATAATTAGTAACCAACTCAAATATAAAAAAAACATAATATGAAAATAGAAAAAAAAAACTCTATACATTTATTTTACTTGTAAAAGCAATAAACATCCTCCAACATGCTTTGCTTTTTTCAAACTAGCTTGACAAAAATGCCTATAGAAACATGTTAGGATGCCTAAACCCCAACTATATCGTGGAATGGATTGAAGTTCTTAAGCAGTAGTGGGTAGAACAAAGGCACATGCATGCCACTAAGATTCATGAAAAGTATACTTTCAAACATATAAAATATGTACATTCTAGCATAACTGCACAATAGAATTTCGAATTCAAACCAAATATAGATAAATCAACATGTTAATTGTATTATTAATCCATTTTAACATACCATTGTAAAATCTTATCATCATTGGGTAATTTAGAAAACTTTTCTCAAAGTCATTTTCTACATAAAGCATTCCCCTTCAACATTTTAAGAGGGGTACTTGTCTAAATATATGCTCGTATAAAGTGACCTTATTCTAGACACGTACAACAGTAAATGCTTATCGTTCTATAAGTAAGCCAAGCAGAATAACAATGTCCTTTAATGTAAGACTCATCTCCCTTTTATGAAGGTGGAATGTGTGAGTCTCCCATCTTTATCACTCAATAGGTGTCGTAAGTAAGTAATGACCCATCATTATATTCTAAAGACATGTAATATAATAAAAAGCTACTTGCATGATGCATAGGATCATAGGATCTAAAAGTAATATTAAATTATAAAATTTGTAATACATTTCATCAAAATCCAATGTTTGATGTATTAACATGAAGTATAAGATAATTAGCATAATATTTGTCGCACCCGACATCGCGGCGGCCTTAAAAAAATAACTCTTGATTAGGAAAAAAGAACAGATTTCTGGCATCTTGTTCTTTTAGGAAAAAGATCTTGTTTAAGGAGTCGCCACCTAGTATTATGGTCACAAGGAACCCTAACTGGTCAACAAAGATTCTATGGTTCGGGACTGGTTACGTAAAAGGGAAGATATTATCACCCCTTAAACGTCATGCCTGAGGCAGCTGCATTGCTAGTTTCGTCTTAAATTATTAAATGTTTATTAGTTTACGCTATGATAATTTACTTATAATATTCCTGACTCTGGCGCTAGTGAATATTCAACTACGGATACTTCCAACTCTGGCGTTGGTAAATATTATGTAGCTATAAAATAAATTAGATCAATATTTTTCTATTCCCGACTCTAGCGCCAGTGAATAAATAAATAAAAATAAATTTATTTTTATGCATGCACATATTTTTTATTTTTCATAAAATACAACGAATAAAAATAATATAAATTTAAACCGGTATTTTTATTCCTGACTCTGGCGTCAGTGAATAAACCAATAAATTTACATTATTTTTATTCATGCGTACACATTTTTTAATTTTTTAATTTTTTTCTACCCTTTTTGTTTTTCTTTTTATTTTTTTTGGGCTGGGCTGGGCCGGGCCCAGCCCAGCATAATTTCTTTGGGGCTGGGTCCAGCTCAGCCCATATGGCTGGGCTAGACCCAGCCAGCCTGGCCCGGCCACTGGCCCAAGCTAGTGGCCCAGCCAGGCAAAAGCCAACAAGAAGTACGCGTGCTGTGTACTGTGCGAGGTAATTAACAAACTTATTTGATCTGTGAAGGCGAAAGAGAATTATTCTATGAAAGCTAAAGAAAGCTTACCTGTTCTGCTAGAGTGCTACTGTTTCGGGCGAAG
>Ga0325404_1004779_pt1 | contig 14374 bp, 7 predicted proteins | sample PopdelMetagenome_18_FD_205664 | JGI IMG/M metagenome (GOLD analysis project Ga0325404, IMG submission 205664) | Populus deltoides microbial communities from Bellville, Georgia, United States - Xylem-Control-R1 | ecosystem: Host-associated > Plants > Phyllosphere > Stem > Wood/Secondary xylem... | reverse complement strand
CAAAATGCATGCAGCAAAATGGAAGCCTCTCATTTCATCTCCGTAGCTAATTAAAAGCAACGGTCTCCACCTGTTCATCAAGTTCTCGTCAGCACCCACTTTTATTATTTTACACGAATAAAATACATACATACATACATACATACATACATACATATATATATATATATATATATATATATATATTATAAAATACTGTAAAACGCATAGGTTTTTTACTGTAAGTTTTTTTTTTTCTGTAGCAGTTTTTTTTACATGTTTTTTTTCCTTTTTTAACCCAAAATTCACTTTTTCTTATGTTTTTTTTATTATTTTTTTTCAAAATTATCTTTGCTAATTTTTTTAAATATTGAGCTGATTGAAAATTTAACTATGTAGTATTTTTCTTTAAAACATTATAAATTGCTATAATATTATCATTCATAGTTTTTTTTTATGATTTATTTATTTTTTTTTTTTTCAAAATGATCTTTGTAGATTTTATTTTTTTTATATTAAGTTGGTTGAGAATTTAGCTTTGTAATTTTTTTTAAAAAAATATGTATGGCTACAATGTTTTCCCTACATAGTTTTTATTTTGCTGCAGTGTTTCACCATATATTTTTTTAAAAATTAACTTTATCAAATTTATTTTTTCAATATTGAACTAGCTGATAATCTAGCTTTAGCTTTCCCCACATGTTTTTTTTTATTGTTTTTCTTTTTTTTCCAAAATTGTCATTTTTTACATATTTTCTTTTTTTTGTTTTGTTTTTTTTCAGAATTATTTTTGTTGATTTTATTTTTTTTACTATTAAACTGGTTGAAAATTTAGTTTTTTTGTTTTTTTCTTTAAAACACTGTAGCTTTCCTCACGTGTTTTTTTTTGCTGCTTTTGTTTCCTTTTTTTAACATGTTTTTTTATTTATTTTACCCAAAATTGACTTCTTTTTTTTTTACAATAATCTTTGTCAGTTTTTTTTTTTACATATTGAGGTGGTTGAAAACTTAGCTTTATAGCTTTTTTTTTCTTTTTAATTTTTTTTGTTTGATTTAGTTTGTTAATGTTAATTTTTTTATTTAGTTATAAGATTTTCATGATACGGATCTCGGGTTTGATGGGTTAACCTGATTTGACGAGTTATTTTTTTCATTTAGTTTTGTTTGTTAAAGTTAATTTTCTTTCTATTTAATTATCAGACTTTCATGACACGTATCCTGGGCTTAACGAGTTAACTTGGTTTGATGGGTTAACTCAGTTAATTCAATTTTTTTTTCTTTTTCTTCATTAGGTTTTTTCCTTCCTGTTGACTTTTTTCTTTTTTTTAATTAATCTATTTAATTATCATACTTTTATAACACGACCTTATAGCCAGACCCACATCCAATATTCTTGGGTCCAGTGTTGTAGCTAGGTTCACTTAAACTTTGGTCATGCAAGTTTAATTTTATTATTAATATTATAAATATTACTTTTAAGTCAGGCGTTACAGTCACACCCAAGATTCTTGGGTATAAATTTATAAAAAAACCTAAAATTTTTAAATTTTTATTTTTTTAATATTTTTTTATATAAAAAATAACCCGCTGCATCGAGCGGGTCATGTTTCTAGTGTGTGTATAGTGTTCTCCACTTTTTTCATTTCCACGTGTTAGTGTGTTTGGTTGGTATAAGCAATCAGTCCCCGTCACGCTACCTAACCCAAATCACGTGATTCCAAATGTTATAGTTCTGCCTAGCTTCCCAGTGAAGGGTCAAAACACTTAGAATGCGAATACCAAGAACCAACAGCCACAAGGAAACAGGTGTAAATTATGTTTTTTAAAATTTAAATTTTTTTATTTAAAATAATTTTTTTATATTTTTAGATTATTTTAATATATTGATATCAAAAATAATTTTTAAAAAATAAAAAAATTTTATTTTAATGTATTTTTAAGCGAAAAGTATTTTGAACCGCTACCGCTATTACAGTTTCAAATAAGCTTCAAACCATACAAGTAATGTGGGATGTTTTATTTTTTTTAATATATTTATTAACTGATCAAAATCTTCTAAAAATATCTTAAAAAACATTAATTTTAATACTTCTCCCAAAAAAACACACATTTTAAAAAACTGATTGTAATGCAAAAATAAACATCTTTTATTTTGCTATGTTAAGAATGGTTTGCGTTTTTAGAAGAGTAATAATTTCATTAATTTTAAACTACTTCAAAATAAATTACTATTTTTATATTACTTAAATGAAAAACATTAAAATGGAAACTTACAAGAGAATTAACAAAACATTTTACAACATTGATAAATCATGATCCATTAAATATCTTATTTTTTCATTGACAAAACTCAAAGATACCTGAATTTTTTTAACCAATTATCTTGTTATCATGATCATCAGAGGAATAAGCCATACTATCATGTATCATTGATAACAAATTTCAAATGTCCCAAACTATGTATGAATGTCAATCAATTCTATACAACAAGATACAATCATTTTTTTTTTATTCAAATGATAAAATCTTCTAGATTTGGAGATATAAACTTTTACATAGATAGACAATCGAACTTAGAAATCAAGTTTGAAAAGATTTTGACCATTGAAAATAAACAAAAAAAAATGAGAAAAACTTATCTTTATAAAAAAGAAAACAAAGAAAAACAATAGAAAAGAGGTGTTTGTGGCCTTGAGGCTTAAAAAATGTTTTTTTTTAGAGGGAGAGGGAGAAAAAGAGACGGGAGCGGGAAAAGAAGAATGAGATTAGCCACACCCCCTCATGGCCTACCACCATGATGAAAAAAGCCAGGAGAGTCATGCCCTGCAAGCGGCTCTAGGACAACTATATAAAGGCTGCCACAGCCACCCTACCTCTGCGCTATGACTAGACAGGGGTAGTGCTCTCTCTCCCCCTTTTCCCCCTTATAAATACCAGAGGAGAGAAAGGAGCGAGGGACGGAAAAAAAAAAAAGAGGGGTGAGATTATAGAGAAGAGAACGAATAAAAATAGAAAGAAAAACAGAAAAAAATAAGAAAAAAGAACAGAAAAAAAAAACAGAGGGAAGGAGAAGAGATAACAGAGAAATAGAAAGAGGAACTAGAGAGGAATAAGAAAGAAAAGGAAAGGAAGCGCAAATGAGAAGAGAAAGCAGAGAATAGGAGAAAGATAGAGAGAAGATAAGAACAATAACATCTATAAGTCTCTCTCTCTCTCCACCGCAACGCCATCATCTGCAGCCGCGTTCTGCCACCACCACCACCAGTAGCACTGCCATGAGGCACCGTCCGGTCCGTTTTCCCCCGCCCCTCTCCTTTTCCTTTTTCTTCTTCTGCTTTGTCATCTCCACTATTTAATTTACTCTCCACTGTTCACTAGGCCAGGCAGCGCCGACCCAGGCCAAAATGGTTGGGCTGGGTCCGGCCCAAAGCAAAACAAAATCCAAAAAAATCCTTTCGAAAAAATTTGTGATTTTCTCACGTATTTTTCTATCAATTTTGTTTAATATTTATTTGTATTTTTATACCGTAAAGATATAATTCCGGTATTAAAATACTCGGTTTTCGTCGAAACATTGCAAAATATTATAAACAAAAAAAATGTCTTGTTTTCATACATACAGTCAAGTCTCTCAAAGATAAAAAAAAAAAATCATATCGTATTTTCATACAACAAAAATTCAAAAAATATATGTTTTAGCATGCATTTTGGCTTTAATAACTAGTTTATTAAAACCATGAGAACTAGGCCAATGTTTCAAAAAATACCCAATTTTTTTTTTCCTTTTAGTATCTAGGATTATGAATTTATACATAAAACATATTTCTGATATTATAAAGGTAGTTCTTTTTTTTAATGACATTAGAACAGTTAGGTTTTACCCGATAAGATGATGATCTTCGTACTAAGGAAGACTTTTCTTAAACCTTAAACAAACCAATAACTAGAAAACACGACCATACCTTAGCTTTTATCAAACAATGCAACTTATCTTAGGTAGGGTGTATTTAGGGTGTTAATACCTTCCATTTATGCAACCAGTCCTCGTGCTCGATCTCGGAGACTGGTTAGGGTTTCTAGTTACCAAAATACTAGGTGGTGACTCTCATTTGCACTTTTCACGGATAAAAGACAAGAATTTCTTATCTTTCCTTTTTTCCCGATTACCCACATACGAGAGTGGACACAATCGATGTGACGCCATAAACGTGTGACAGAATGCCTACTCCACTAGGGACCTTATGGACTAAACATTGTTTTTGTTTGATTTTTATGTTTTATTGCTTGGTTTTGTGTGTTTATTGTTAATATGCATTTCCTTATGTTATTTGCTTATATGTTTTGAATTCTGTATATATTTGTTCATGCATTGTATAGAATTGTCTCACGCATCACATGTATTATTTTTCAAGCACACACAAGCTTTTAAGTTAGATTGGGGATTAACGATTTACCTTATGATTATTGGTTATACATGAAACACCTAACTCATATCTAAGTGTCTGCTTGGTAATGGTAGGCATTTGTGCCTTAACCATTTCTCGCAACGCTCTTATACTGTCTTTACAAAGATTGTCACTAGGAAGATATGAGACCCTTTTGAGACCAGGTAGAAAACCTACCCATGTTCACTTAATCAATAGAACATGTTCTTAGGTTGTATGTGTTACCTTCATTTTGCATTAAACCAAGCCTTTCTTGAAGCATCTTAAACTCAAGACTTGTGGGTGACACAATGGTCGTCACTCAGGAAATTTTTGTTATAGAGTTTGAGCAAGAATCAAAATTCTTGTTTCATCATACAAGAGTTACGACCATATCACCCTTTGAAGGTCAAGTTAATTATGTAAAAACATGTTGATACATTAAATATGCATGCTCGCAGTTTGAAATAAAGGTCCTCCAATTATGTTTTTCCTTCCAGAGTGAAGAGTTGCTGACATCTGATAATGTCAGGAAGGATTTGCTCAAGCCTCCAATCTAGAAACATAGGTTGTGGTAATAGGATTCTCTACTCTACCATGGACTCAGCTGGTGACCTATGCCAAAATGTCATCTATGAAGTTCTGACGCGCTTATTAATGGAAACTATGGGGAAATGTAGGCTTCTTTCTAAGAAGTACAACAAATTAACCTATGAGTCCCTTTTCGCAAAGCTACACAGCTAGAGAACTAATATTATCTCTAGTTTCCTTATCCAAAGCATGATCAGGAATGAATATTAGGTTTCCTTTGTTTCAACTGACGCTTTGAAGCCTCATACTAAAATACTTTTTGATTTTCTTCCCGGATACGTGGAGATTGTGTCATCAACAAATCAAGGAGTTCTACTTTGTCGCGCACATAATGAACCATTTATTATGTGTGTAACCATTCTATCCAGCAATGACAAAAGATCTTGAATCCAAAGACACGATATGATACTATAGAATCTAGCTTAATGATTGAAAGGTCAAAGCCTTTACGATACAAGATTGTGAGATTCGTGAAGCCCAAGTTTCTCTCACATAAAGAATTCTATATGTACCATTGCATTAGAGTCGAGTTGTTTAAATTAGCAACTTGGAAATGGAAGCTGTTAGATAAAGTGAAGTTATCTCATGAAGATTCCTTTGTCGCGTGACAAAAGTATCTGTGAATGGCTCACTTCATGGGCTCACTTGGAAGAAAGTTTCTTTGCATTTAATGTGAAAGGGAGAGTCAATGTTTGTTTCCACTTCCCTTGTTAGCCTCTAAGGATAGTGATAACAAAGATATGGAACTTTTTGAATAAAAAGGGAAGTTCGCCATGACCTGCATAGATAGAGAAAGCAATTTCATGGAACTATGGATCATGAAGGATCATAACAGAAAACAATGGAACAAGAGGCATTCGATAAACATAGGGATTTTAACAAAGAAAGAACCCAATGTAAGTCTTTTGGCATTTTACAATGCTGATGTTGTGTTGATAAAAGAATTTTCTTTTTTCTGATATGACATTCTTCAACTTTAAGAATGGAAACATTGATATGCTACGTTTAGGGAAGGGTTTGCTATATGGATGCTTCCTATTCCAACTTACCTTTGGCACTAAGAAAAAGCACAGTTGGACCCAACATTGGAATTTTCATTGCCCCAAAACACCATTCTTTAGATGGAATAATCCATATGAGATGTGAAGAATTACAAGAACTTTGAGGGTTAAGTCTAAAAGTTGGGGAGCACAAGGCAAATGGATTTTTGTAAAGGATTATATCAACAATCATATTCATGTCCGGTCTATCTCAATAGGTCATCATCAATGAGGGATAACAAGATATGGATGATTGTTGAAGAAGTTGATTAGAAATGTTGTTTTGTTAATTTTATTGTTCACCATTTTTATTTTGGGACCATATCTCACCTTTTAATGGATTATGCTTTTGTCCCTTGTCTTATTATTGTCTTGAAATAAAGAGATGTTTCTTTTAAAGTTTATTTTGACAAAATATTTTGATCGAACCCCAACATGTAAAATTAAGGCTTATCAATCCTGAAAGCTTTAAAAGTATCTTGATTACAAAAATGATTTGATGTTCATTAAAATGGTATGAGGTGACCAAACAAATTTGGAGCTCACACATAAAATTGAACCACATACCATATAGCTAAGTTTTAGCAGTATGCATAATGACAGGTAGGGATTCGGTAGTTATGGACTCATGAATCGTGACTCTTTACCAATCCAAATCATTATACTAGATGATGTCAAAATTTACCAGTTCTAACTAACCTTGCTTGAAATGATAAAAGGTCATTTTTGTTCACTCTTTTCACAATACTTCAAATATATCCTTACAATCTCATTTTGAGCTTGATAGAATATTTCTTTTAAAAAAAGAACTCTAACATGGATCACACCCCACATTAGAGGCAAATGAGGATTTTTGGTTAAAAATAAGGAGACAATGTTAGAATCAACACATAATGCTAAGAAAGGAAGACCAATGATTGAGAAAGGGCTATAGACTAAGGGGCAAGTAAGAAAAATTTGAGGAAGGCTATTTGGAAGCCCAAAAAAATGAAAATTGCTTACACTTAAAGGCAAGTCAAAGATAAAGGAAGGATAATGCCTATTAAGTCTAGGAAAGGCAAAACAAGTTTCAATCAAGGAAAGACACAACAAATATAAAAAAATCAACACCAAGAAAAAAATACTGAGCTACAAACATAACTTTTGGTATCTATGATAAAGCCTCTAATATCATCAAATGATTTAGACTGATTATTCATTAAAGGAAAAGTTGGATTTGTATTATGACCCGTGTTAAGAGAATTCTTCAAAGTTAATATGGTTATATGTCATTTCCTCTACAAATACAATAAGAGAAAGAGAATTAATGAATAGTTGATGTTGATCCTAGGTCTTTGAAACCCTTAAACACCTTTTTGAGCCTATGAATTTTCTTTTCTTTTATAACCATAAACCATAGCCTGCATTACATGTTTTAAAAAGCCCTTTTTAATCAAGAAAGCAATCTAAACCGATAAATAACACTCTCAAAACTTGAAGAGCTTTTCCATAAGGATCGTGACTTCATGAATTAAGTTACTGGTCATTATGTATGCTGATAAAATAGGTGCTTGAGAGAAACAACCTTTCTTGATAAAGGCTCGAGTTTTGACTTGAACATCTTGTTTCCCCTAAAATTCACAGAAAGTCACCTCATCACGTACCATCAAATGTTGTACCCAAGATCAGAGATTAAAATTAACACAAAGAATCACAGAAAAAGCTATTTTAATCTTACAATGGGTCAATTTCTGTTTTTCAAAATACAAGACAATCATCACGGATAACCCATAATGGGTATTGTTGCTACCTAATTTTTTACTCATGTTTTGATATTTTTTCAGAAAAATCCAAAAATAAAGAAAAACATCGAAAATCCAAAAAAAAATACTTTTTTTTAATATATTCGCATCATTTTAGAATTTTTAGCATCGTCTCAAAAGAATTTAAATTTTCAAAGATCATGGGAACGCGTTCGATTTTAACGCGTTATTTTTAAAAATCACCGATTTTCCTCACTCGAGACGATGTTGATAAGAAAAATCCAAAAAAATAAGAAAAAAATCAAAATTTACAAAAAAAGGAAGTTGAGGGACCAATTTTAAGGCCCAAGCAACATTTTGCCTATAAATAATAGCCTTCAACACATACAAAAGGAGGGGGGGTAATTTTGAAACACTAGAAAAAAAATACAAAAAAAGACCTAACCCTAAAAGCAGCTCTTTTCAAAGGAGGGGCGGCGCCCCCTTCCTTTTCTCCTTTCTCTTGAAGCCGCCGCCCCTTCCCCTTTCATCAGATTTCCTTTCTTCCCGTCAACCAAAAGCTGAGCTCCATCAGCCCAAACACAGCCGCCTCTCCCTCCACACTGTAGCCACATCTTCTTCTTCCCTTTCCCCAATTTTGATTTTGTTTCTTCCAGCCGGTTCTCTCCGCTAGACAACCACAGCCACAGCCACGAACCTCTCCCCTTCATCTTCTTAACAGCGCCTCTCAGTCACCCTCCTCTCCTCTCTCATAGAACCCAACTCATTTCTCCTTTCTCCCCTTCACTGCTACCACACCCACATCAGAACCCACGGTCACCCTATCAGCCACCGTGAACAGCCGCCTCTAGCATTTCCTTCCCTCAGCAACAACACCAGCACCGACACCCACCAATCTGTCCATTCCTCCGCCTCAACACCGCCAGCAAGCTCATCTCCACCGTGGCTTCAGCGGCCACGGACGACAGCCACTAGATCAGAGGAAGGAGAAGGCCGAGAACCAGCCAACCACCGCTGCCACCAACAGGAGTGAAGACCGTCGACGCAGCGACCACCACCGACAGCTCCCCTCACAACCGCCGGCCATCTAAAACAGAAGAAGAGGAAACAAAAACAATATGCAGAGAGGGGCAGATATGAAAATGAGAAGGGAGAGAAGCAGATCTAGACTAAAATGGATTGAAACCGACTGTTTGTTGGGTTTTTGTTCTTTTGCAGGTGGCGGTGGGTGTCACCACCGGCAGAGAAGGGAAAAGAAAAGGAAGCTGAGCCAGACCCACCCGTTTTCCGGCCAATAGCGGTGGTGCGTGGGAAGACGCACCGCCACTGTTCATTGCTGTTCCAGAAGGGCTTCCCAGCACTGTTATGGAGTTTTGAGGGGTTATTTTGTAATTTTCAAATTGTTTAATGTAATTTTTTTTGTTTAGTTTTGAATTTTTATTATTTGTAGTGTTGATGTAAAAAAAAAAACAAAGAAAAGAAAAGAAAAAAATATGGTGAAAGTGCATGTGTGTGTTTGTATTTGCTTTATGAGTGTTTTATTTTATTTTATTATGTATGATAAAATTGCAAAGATTAAAGGAGAATTTAATATTTTGATTTGCTCACGGTTCAGAATTATTAACTTATACGTAAGTTGTATTTCTAATATCCGATGAAAAGATAAAATTTTTAAAACTTCTTTAACACATCAAAGTCACGAAGCAGCTTACCTCAGCTAGGGTGCGTTAGGGGTGCTAATACCTTCCCTAACCACAACCAGTCCCTTACCCGCAAATCTCTGACAAGACCAATACATCCGGTTTCCTAGTAGCCTTCAATAAATTACTAGGTGGCGACTCCAACAAACCAATCAAAGCATACGAATGAGCTAGCACACAAAAGAACAAGGAATGCTTTGAATAACAAACAAAGACACCCTATGACGATAAGACATCAAAGAGAGGGGACTTATATTTCAAATCAGGTAAGGATGCTTGCTTGCCATTTAACCTCAAAGTATTGCAAATATTTTTTAATTGTTACAGGAAAAATTCTCAAAGAAAAAGAAAGTTCAAGTCTTGTCATCAGGAAGAACAAGAAAAGCCTACCATTAAAGAAGATGAGATAAACCCTACCATTAGGAAAATCACAAAGAAATGAGAAGATCAAGATCAACCTTGTCAGCAAAAAGAGTTTTCAGGTCAACCCTACAATTAGGAAGCACTGAATTTTCAAAACTCCGCGATCGGGAATTATCAAGTCAACCCTGCAATCAGGAAGCATCAAGTTTTCCAGCCCTGTCATCAGGAAAATCCAATCAATTTCATTCATCAGGAAGGATAGATGTTAACCCTGCAATCAGGAAGGACCGAGGTCAATCCTGCAAAATAATGAAAGTCAAAAAAGAAGAAAAAAAATCATCATCAAGTGAAAAACTTGATCAAACCCTATCATCAAGAAGAAAAGAGAGAAGAACCCTACTAGTAGAAAATTCTTAAAAAAAGAAAGTTCAAACCCTACCATCAGGAAGAACACACAAAGAATTTAGCTTTCATTAAAAGGAGTTGCTAGATGGGATTTCAGGTTGATCGAGCTATACATAGAGGAATTTTGCTTCTAGTTAAAGGAGGTCGCTAGAAGGGATCTCAGGTTAGCCCAACCACACATTTACTATTAGCTCTGGTTAAAGAAGGTCGTCAAATGGGATCTCAGGTTAGCCCAACCACACATAGACTTCGGTTTTGGTTTAAGAAGTTCGCCAGATGGGATCTCAGGTTAACCCAACTACACATAGAATTTAGCTTTGTTTAAAGGGAATCGTCAAATGGGATTTCAAGTTGATCAAGCTACACACAGATAGACTCTGGTTCTAGTTAAAGGGGATCGATATAAGGGATCTCAAGTAAGCCCAACCATACACAGGATTTTGGTTCTAGTTAAAGGAGGTCGCCAAAAGGGATCTCAAGTAAGCCCAATCACACATTTACTATTGGTTCTGGTTAAATAAGGTCACCCGATGAGATCTCTGGTTAACTCAACCACACACAGACTTTGGTTCTGATTAAAGGGGGTCACCATATAGGATCTTAGATTAACCCAACTATACATATAATTCAGCTTATGTTAAAGGGAGTCGTTAAATGAGATTTCAGGTTGACCGAGCTACACACAGGCAAACTTTGGTTTTGGTTAAAAGGGATCTCAAGTTAGCCTAACCACACATAGAATTTAGTTTTGGTTAAAAGGAGTCGCCATATGGGATTTCAAGTTGACCGAGCTACACAGATTTTTTGGTTCTGGTTAAAGCAAATTGCCTAATGGGATCTCAGGTTGATCGAGCCACCAACATTATCTTAGCATTGGAAAAAAAGTGAGAAGAACCCTACCATTAGAAAATTCTCAAAAGAAAAAAGAAAGTCCAAACCCTGCCATCAGGAAGAACATTTTTTGATTTTGGTTAAAGGGAATCGCCAGATGGGATTTCAGGTTAACCTACCCAAAGATAGAATTTATAGGATTGTCAAATCAAGATCTCAAAATAACCAAGATATACATAGTTTTGATTGTTAATTTCTGGTTGAAGATGATTGTTGTAAAGACAAAGTTTTAGATCAACCAAGCTTTGAGAATATCAGTTTCAAAAGTTCAGTTTTGTTTATATTTCAAAACTTACTATGCAAAGCACTTAACTAGTCTTTCCTTCATATGTATTGTAAAGAGGAGATATCTATTGTTACATATTTTTTGGTCCCCATGCAAAAAGGAGAAAATACAATATATATATATATATATAATCATAAGAAAACTAAAAAATAATATTAGTGAAAAGAGGATGTCGTAGAGTCCAAAAAAGTCAAAAATTTTGTTGAGGAGGTTCAAAAATACAAAGATTGAAATGTAACAATATATTTTTGACCGATGAGAGCCCTGTTGATAAAGAAAATTTAATTTGAGAAAGAGAAGTCCAAAATCAAATGTTTATGGACTTGATTAAATTTTATTGAAGGTTTAATTGAATTTATAAAAGGTTTAATTGCAAGAAAAATTGATTTTTAAGTCAATTTAGGCTTTAATTGGAAGAAATTAAAGTTTAGGGGTCAATTTATAATTTTTAAGAGTTGATTTGGTCAAATCTAGGGCTTAATCACATAAATATTGAAGTTTGATGGTCAATTACGAAACCACGAACTAAACTAAAAAAAACACGTAAATAGAGGGGCTGAAATTGTCCGAATCAGGGGTCAAATTGAAGAAATTGAAAGTTTGTTGATCAATTGAGAGTTAAATTGCATAAATTCGAGACCAAGGACCGAAGTGAAATAGGCGACCAACTTTAGGGCTGACATCTGATTTTGGCAAGAACGCAATTGAACTTATTCTTAAAATCAAAATTGCAATTGAGGATTTGATTGAACAAATAAAAAATTGAAGACTGATTTGAAAATTAACACATTTTGGTGTCATTTTCTTTGAAATTAAACAACATGTTTTGTTCAAAACAACATCGTTTCATGCATTGTTCATTAAAAAAAGCCCAAAACGGTGTTGTTTTGAACGACATTGTGCGTCTTCAACTTCTCTGACGCGCAAAGGCAGAGGAAGAAGGTTTTTCTTCCCCTCCTTTGCAACGTCCGTTTGTCTCTCTCCCTCTATGATGAAAAAAATAGGAGGCTACCCCAGCCACCCTACCCCTACATTATGACTAGACGGGGGTAGTAGCTCTCTCTCCCCCTTTTCCCCTTTTATAAATATCAGGGGAGAGAGAGAAGCGAGGGAGGCAGAAAAAAAAAAAGGTTGAGATTATAGAGAAGAGAGCAAAGAAAAACAGAAGAAAGAGAGAAACAAAAGAAAAAGAAAAGAAAAGGAGAAAGAACAGGAAAAAGAAGAAGAAGGAGAAGAGATAACAGAGAAATAGAAAGAGGAACCAGAAGGGAATAAGAAAGAAAAGGAAAGGAAGCGTAAATGAGAAGAGAAAGCTAAGAATATGAGAATAATAGAGAAGAAGATAAGAATAATAACATCTCTCTCTCTCCACTATAACACCACCATCTACAACCGCGTTATGCCTCCACCAGCAGCACAGCCACAAGACACCGCCTGGTCCGTTTTCCCCCGCCCCCTCTCCTCTTCCTTCTTCTTCTTCTGCTCTGTCATCTCCACTATTCAACAAAGTGAACTGTGGAGGGTGAATTAATTCACGCTCCACTTTTCATGTAAATAGTGGAGAGTTCTCCAGTGTTCACTTGGCAGGGTCCGACCCAGTCCAAAAAAAATCCAAAAAAATCCTTTCAAAAAAATTTATGATTTCCCCTCGTATTTTTTTATCAATTTTAATTGATATTGGTTTGTATTTTTATACCATAAAAATACAAATCTGTTATTAAAATACCCGATTTTTGTCGAAACATTGTAAAAAATTATAAAAAAAAATGTCTTGTTTTCATACATACAACTAAGTCAGTAAAAAAATAAAAAATAAAATCACATTGTATTTTCATACAATAAAAATTCAAACAATATATGTTTTAGCATGCGTTTTGGCTTTAATAACCAGTTTATTAAAGCCATGAGAACTAGGCCAACATTTCAAAAAATACCCAAAAATAGTTTGTTTTCTTTTAGTATCTAGGATTACAAATTTGTATGTAAAACATATTCCAGATATATTAAAAAGGTAGTTCTTTTTTTATTGATATTAGAATGGTTAGGTTTTACCGGATAAGATAAGGATCTCCTTATTAAGTAAGACTTTTCTTAAACCTTAACATACCAACAACTAGAAAATACGACCATACCTTACTTTTATCAGACAATCATACAATGCAGCTTACCTTAGGTAGAGCGTATTTGGGGTGCTAATACCTTCTATTTATGCAAACAGTCCCTGTGCCCGATCTCTAAGACCAGTTAGGGTTTCTAATGACCAAAATATTAGGTAGCAACTCTCATACCTGCTTTTCACAGATAAAAGATAAGAATTCCTTGTCTTCTCTATTTTCCTGATTACCCACATATGAGAGTGTAGGCAATCATCGCGACGCCATACACGTACGATAAGTATAATGGAATCAATCGTATTGGAAGAGTCCTAATCGACTAAGAGATTTGAAGAAGTAATCCATCAAGTGACTAGGAGTCATGATCAACTACAAAAGTTTAAATGCAAGCGAATAACCAAAAAGTTTAGTTATATTTAGAGCATGAGTTCTCAACAAAATAACTAATTAGAAGTCATAAGATTAGCTAAGGATTCATGTGATATCTAAAAGAAGGAATTTAATTTGTATTAGGATTCAATAAAGTCTTCTTACCTAATACCAAGATTTGTGTAGTATTACATGTTTAGTTAGGATTAAAACTTTCTACCAATATATAAAGGGTTATATATATTTTTTTTTGATCAAATGTAAGAATATATTAAGATCAAAGGTAACAAAGCCACAAAAGTAGCAAACAGAAAAAGTATATACAGAGATGAGGGTAACCAGAACCCTAAACAAAAACGGGAACATGCTCCCATTGAAAAGAAACATAAAACAAACATCCCTAAGGCCAGAAGTAGCCACACATATAACAAACATGAGGGACTGAACCAGCCAATCCAATGTACTGCCAG
>Ga0325404_1004778_pt1 | contig 14374 bp, 7 predicted proteins | sample PopdelMetagenome_18_FD_205664 | JGI IMG/M metagenome (GOLD analysis project Ga0325404, IMG submission 205664) | Populus deltoides microbial communities from Bellville, Georgia, United States - Xylem-Control-R1 | ecosystem: Host-associated > Plants > Phyllosphere > Stem > Wood/Secondary xylem... | reverse complement strand
CTCTTTTTGTGTGGGGACTCTAAAAATAGGTAGCAATAGTGTACATCAAATGTTCAAAGAAAACTTCATTTCCCTAAAGAGATAGAGCAAAATGATATATAAGGTAAGTAACACTCACAATCTTATAGTCAAAAGTCGTTACACACATTATTCTCTCTTAAGATACTCTAAAGGATCTAGTCACTGTTGATCTTCATATGAGTCTCCTTCACACACCAAAAAAGACCTAGGTGTGGAATAAGATCCATGACTCTATGAGATCCTTAACACATCCTAATCAAAGAATTTCCATTTTATCATAGAATTTTGCACACTTGACTATTTAAAGACCATGTTTCTGTAAAGGCCAACTTAGATAACTATAAAGGACTCAAACACCCTCGAGAGCACGTATAAAATATAAGAATGATATTAGAGCTTATGACATAAGACATTGATATTATATACAAAGTTATTCCAATTAGGGGTGAGCATTTTCAGTTTAGTTCGGTTTTTATCTAAAAAAATAACCAAAATAAAATTTTGAAAAACTAAAAAATTCAAACTGGACCCGAACCGGAACCGGGTCAAACCGACCGGTTTCGGTTTGGTTCAGTTCGGTTTTTTCAACAGAAAAAACTGGAAAACCTGTATATTTTTTTACAAATATTCGTTAGATCTAAATCTAAAATTAAGCAGACCATCTAAGAAAAGAAGATAATTTTCTAACTTTTTAAGCTTCTAAACGCAACAGAATAGCTTCAAAATTGATTAACTAAGATAAATGTTCAACACTAGTATCAACAGACAACAACCCATTATTACAAAATCAAAGGCAAATAAACCCTTTTAAAATGATAACAAAAAGGTAGATTCTTGAGGTTTGTTTTAGCAAAATGAGAAGAATTACAGAATACAACAGAAGTGATTACAGAATTTCTTAAACAAAATGATTAACAACAAAAGAGATATGATAGAAAGCTTTGAGGAGAAAGAATGAGGATAAATTAAGAGATTTATTTATTTGGCTTGCTGGTAGCAACTATAATCTGCAAAGAGAGAAGAGATAACTTCACGGCTCTGACTGACTAGTTTGAAGATGAAGATGGTGAGAGAGAGTGGTGTGGCTGGTTGTGGATGAAATGTATTAACTTGATTTGAGTGAAAGTGGACGATCTGTGAGTGAAAGTGTGAATTGTGAGGGTTGAGGGAGCAGCTTAGGAGCAAAGAGAAGGACGGCTGGAGTTTGGATGCTACGGTTAAGAAAAATAACGTGTTTTTTTATTTATAGTTCCCCTTTAAACAGAACTGGTTCGATTCGGGTTTTTCTGGTTTCAGGTTTCTAAAACTGAAACCGAACTAAATCGAATTTTTTTTCAAAAATTCTAATCGGTTTAATCGGTTTTTTTTACGGTTCAATTTTTTTGGTTATTTTTTTCTCGGTTTCTCGGTTTTTTTGCTCACCCCTAATTCCAATAACATTTTGTGGATCTGCACGTACATGACACCATAACTTAGAGCTTAACTCTATTATCCACTTTCATGATCTTAGCTCTAAACTCATCTATTGCTTTAGCACAAACATTCCCACTAAAAAGAGCACTATAAAGTTCTTCCCCATCATATAATGAGAAGATGAAAGTACCAGAGCCTATCTTTAATGGTTAAACAAAGAAATACTTAACAAGGAAAGACTTCTTGAACTTATAGTTGTAGAAGCTCTAATTAGTATAGTAAATAACTATTCACTATGATAAAGGTTATACAAAAAGTCTCCTTAACTTCAAATAGGTAATAAAAAATTACCTCGAGGTGGAAGAAGCAAGTGTGATAAAACCCAGGTTTCTATGTTTTCACGAATGAGCAAAGTCTTTACCAAGCTATCAATCTCCAATAAGAGCATCTAAAAGAAGCACCAAGGGGGTACATTCATGATCATTTGACATTCTCCAAGCTCATGACTACACATTTGACCACCATACAGATTGATTGTGGATTATTCTCCTCCCATGAAAAGCAATTCAAACACGAAGAACCCTAATAAATTTTGTCTCTTTCACCATGACAACGAGCATTACACTTAGGAGTGCCATACACAAAAAAAAAAAAGATTGATAACTAGATATTACCTCTACTAGTTTATGAGAAAAGAAAAGTAGCTAGAGCTAGGAAAAAAAGCCTACACACTTGTACTTAATATGCTAGTTAAGATTCAATACTCACTAGATTATATTAAAAAAAATCTCTCTTTTAAGTTTTTTAATAAAATATTATTGTTTCTCCAAGAAAAAACTTAGTATAGTTTCCATGTCTCCCCTGAAAAATCTTCATAACTCCAATGAAAGTCTCCATCACGATCTCCATGACTAATGTCTCAATGAAAAATCTCCACGGTCTATATCTCCAAATCTCTATGACTATATGAAAATCTATATGTGTCTAAAACCTATTTCTATAAAAATCTCTAAAACTCCATAAAAACATATCTTCATGTCTTCATTATGTCTCAATAAAAATGGCATTCACAACTATAAAGGTAACATGTTTAGAAAAGATAATCTATACAATAAGCATTTTCTCCCCTACTTTTAACTAAAGTCTTCCAAATATGTTTGTTTTAAAGACTTGGGGGAAAATGATGGTATAAAATAATACAAAAGAAAACAATCAAATTTTTATAAAAAGAATTCAAATTGCTGGGCCTTGACTTAAACAACCTTGGTTACCCTGGGCTAGGCTCGGGTGACCAGCCTCTCTAGTCACCTCTTGGGCAAGGTGACCAGTCCTTCCCTCAATTTTATCTTTCTCTCCCCTCTATCACCTTTTTCTTTTTCTCTCTTTACTCTCTCTCTTCTCCTTTTCTCTATTCCCTCTCTTTTCTTTGCCAAACAAAGCTACATGATTCACACCTCTATGTATTATTCTATGAAATATTATCTAACAATTGTACATGTAGCACATATTTTTTTTTGTCTTACTCACACAAGATTATTGCAGGATAGATGTCATATTCTATCACTAATAGCTACATATCTCAATTGTGAACAGGCACAAAACCCACAGGAGCATCACAATAACCGATAAGCCACTTGGATGGCCAATGATGCGATCCTCCTCCTTAAAGAAATTACAATGCTATACTCAATATATAAATACACTTAGACTCGCCAAGTATAGGGAAAAGAGATATTGGCCGGCCATAGAACCACACATAACAAACTTATAATCAAGTCACACCCCGATATGCGCGTAACATACCTTTCTTTTTATTTTTACATTATCTTCTCATACACATATTAACTTAATTATCAAGGTGTTACTCATTCCGCGAGAGACTATTTTACCAGAATAACTCATGCTAGTTCCAGAACATAGCTAGATCCATTTCTGTGTGAAGTTTTTTCATAGCTTTATTAGTATTGTAGAGCAAACCTTTTCCTAACTATGCTTTATGGAGGATTACAATAAATTAATCTTCTTTGATATTGATAGATTTGCTTGTATTTTTTTGTCCCTTTCAAAAAAATGAATTGATCATGTAAATCCCAGGAAAATTAAAGCTGGATTAAATTAAAGAAAATAAACTAAACAAAAAGGATCTGGGGGAAAAAAGAATACACTTAAAGAAAATGGGGCCTAAATGTAAATGAGAATAATTATAGAGCATAAATACTCCTCTTCTCACCAAAATTCTGCAGCTATCGTAAAGAAAGAAAAGAGAGTTTTTGTATCCATTTTTGCAAATCAAGAGAGAAACATCAAAATTTTAAGAACCCATCCAAGATTAACAAGAAAATTTAAACAAGAAGAGAAGAAGGGAGGGTCGGCTGTCATTAGAAAGAAAAGGAGGGAATTGAAGATCAAAACCTTGATTCGTACCGGGAAGGTGTTCTAAGCATGGTCTTATGACTTGTTTCAAAGTCGATTATGAATTGATGCCTGGATGTTGAATTATAGATTAGAGTTTTTAGACTTGAATTAAGAAAAAAGTATTAGTTGCTAAATTAAATAACTTTATGTGTTGTGTGTAAATGGAAAGGTTGACGAATCTGGACAATTTTGTCTCTAGAATTTCAGAGGGATTTCAGTAGGAGGATGAAGGAATTAAGATCAAGTTCCTTCATAGAAATTGTAGTTTTGGATGTTGACTAACTAAGGAAATTAGTCTTGCTCAATTCAGAGTTATAGAACTCCAGCTATGGGTCACCAACTGAGACTGGGTCATGATAGACCCTGTAGAGTAGTAGGTCTGGTTCGTTGATGAGCAATTTTGACTATCTTGGAGACATAACTAGGTTCTCCTTCTTTCAGAGAACTTGTAGCCTCATTTCTTAGCTTTCCAATGAGATAAATCTCGTTTGAAACATAGTTCTATAACTCTAGATATAGTTAAAAATATGATAAAAGATTGGACAGTAATAGTTCAATGTCTAGATAGTAACAATTGGACAGTAACAGTTAGACAATAATAGTTCAATGTCTAGACAGTAACAGTTGAACAGTAACAGTTGGATAATAACAGTTAAATGTCTAGATAGTAACGGTTGGACAATAATAGTTCAATGTCTAGACAGTAACAGTTCAATGTCTAGACAGTAACAGTTGGACAGTAACAATCTAAATGTTTGTTGATGAGCAATTTTGACTGTCTTGGAGGTAGAACTGAGTTCTCCTTCCTTCAGAGAACTTGTAGCCTTGTGTCTTAACTTTCCAACAAGACCAATCTTACTTGAAACGGGGTTCTATAAATCTAGATATAATTAAAAATATAAGGAGAGGTCGGGTAGTAAAGGTTAAAAAACGAGACATTAACAGTTGGACAATAACAGTTTAAATGTTTGTTGATGAACAATGTTGACTGTCTTTGAGGTAGAACAAGGTTCTCCTTCCTTCAGAGAACTTATAGCCTCATGTCTTAGCTTTCCAATGAGACCAATCTCGCTTGAAATAAAGTTCTATAACTCTAAATATAGCTAAAAATCTGAGGAGAGGTTGGATAGTAACAATTCAAGATTTGAATAGAAACAATTTAAATATAAAGAAAGAAATGATAACTATGGTTGGACAAAGAATGACAATATTAATGGGGGTTGTCGCACCCTCGAGGAGAAGCACGGCGTTGCGCGATCCTCAATTGATTTCGGGGTCTTTGTTGTTTGTGTAAAAGGGAGTCGCCACCTAATATTATGGTTACTAGGAAACCTAACTGGTCTTTCAGAGATTCTAAGGGCGACTGGTTGCGTAAAGGAAAAGTATTAGCACTCTTAGTACGCCCTACCTAAGGTAAGCTGCTTGGTGTTTGGTTTGTCTTATAATTGCTATGGTGTTGGTGTTTTCTAATCCCTTCAGTTTTTCTAGGTTTGATTCTAACTAAATTTATTAAGATAGAAATCTAAGGAGATTCCATGTGCTTTAAAAGCTCATTTTTCTCTTAATATTTCAAGAGTTTGCGACTCGTAAATCGCAAGGAGAAGGGACAAAAATTTAGAAATCTAGGGCGCTTTAAAAGCCTATTTTTGCCTTAGTGTTTTATACTCTCATGGCTCGTAAAACGTGGAGCAAAAAAAATTGAAATGTTCTCGATTATAATCAAGGCTTCTTTCAAGGATGTGTGATGACTTATTATCCCTAAAAAATTATTTTGGATATTTACCACTTAGGGTTTCTTTATCCAAATATTAACAGTGAATAATAACAAGTTATTCCCATTAAATATTTTGGATATTCATCCCTTTGGGATTTCTTTATCCAAACATTAACGGTGAATAATAGATGAATTCCCCTCAAAATAAGGTTTTTAGTTTTTATTTTTTTAGAATATTGGCTAATACCCTTTGGAGTTTTACAAACATGTTGTAAAATCCAGAAATGCAAGAAAATAATTTTTGTTGTGTTTAAGAAATCCATGCGAAAACACATTTTCAAAACTTCCAATATTTTTTGTATAAAAAAGAGTGTTAAAAACATGTTAGGGTATTGGCCATATGCATGAAAACATTTTTTTTTATAAATATATGTATATTTGTCACATTGCGTTAAAAACTGGGTATTTTAAATACGAGATTTGTATTTTTACAATATAAGAATACAAAAACCACAAAATAAATACACAAAAAAACAACTATATTACTCGTTTTTTTAGGGGCTGGGTCCAGCTCGGCTCATGTGGCTGGACTGATCCCAACCGGCCTAGCCGGGTCACTTGCCCAAACCAGTGACCCGGCTGGGCAAACAAGAGCATCCTTAGTTACTGTTCAAGTGAATTATAATTCACTTGAGCAGTAACAAAAGCATGCACAGTACCCGTGTAATTAAATTTGCAAAAGTGGAAAGAATGCAGGAGCTTACTTGATAGTTCTTGCCCACGACCGGTTATCACTGATTCTGGAGACAATGATAAAAGCTGGTAACACTGGTGTTGGTCTCTGTCTTTCTCTTCTTGCTGATTCTCTCCCTGGAGACGGCGAAGATGATGATGAAGGTGTGATGTGCTGGTGTAATGGACGTTCTTCCCTCTGTGTTTTCTTGCTCTTTCTCTGTTTTCCTGTGGGCTGCTGCTTTGACTAATACCTGCTCCTGATGGTTGAGGGGCTGCGAGTTAGTGATGGCTGTTGGGGCTGGAAATGACTCCACGGTTGTAGCCAGTGCAAGATGACTGGGCTGTTGAGAAGCGCCAGTGAAGAGATTGTTGTGCTGGCGAAGAAGAAGTTGCACCGTTGGTCTAACTGGTGTGAACGCCATTGGTGCAGAAGGAGAAGGTGCTGTTATTGCTTTCCAGAGCTCACTGTGCCTATGGAAGAAAAGGTTGCATCGCTGGAGGAGAAGAAACTAGAGACAGAAACGAAGGGACGAAGGCGATGGGGAAGGCATGCTGGTTGGTCTCTCTGTGTTTTCATCTGTTTATGTTGTTTCCTTTTGCTCGTCCCTATCTTGCTCTCGTGTTCGTTCTTTCTGATTTTTCACTTTTTTTTTGTTTCTTCGTGTGTGTGTATATGTATGTATGTATGTATGTATGTATGTATGTAGTTTACAGATATAGGATGAAATCCCACTTTCTTTCTGTGTTCCATAGATGTAGTTCCTCCGACTCCACTGCCTAACTTTAACGAACAAATGGGACTATGGTCTTTTCCTCCTCCTATCAACTCTGCACTTTGTGAATGCTTAACTGGGAATTTCACTCATCTTTCTATCCAAATGCTTGAAGCCCTAAGGTAAGAAGGGTGGTGACCGAACGTGTGTGGGGATGAAGAAGAGATGGAAAGGTAGAGGGGCTGGTGTGCTCTTTGGTTAGTTGAGGGGAAGAAGAAGCCAAAGGGAAAAGGTTGGAATCGGGGAGAAGGGAGTGTTGGTACTGTGGTCGGGTGTCTGTTGGAGTGCAGTGGTTGAGATGGAGAAAATGGAGGGGCTCTCGTTGGTGGCTGGCTTAGAGAGAAAAAAAAGTTAGAAAGATGGGGGCGACCAGAAGAGGAAGATGAGGAAGAGAGGGGGACGGCTGTTGGAGGCTGTGAGAGGAGAAGAAGGTGGGGGAATGGGTGGCGGCTGTTATTTTTTATTTTTTTAAGAGAGGAGGGGTTGTGGCTAAGGAAGAGAAACGGGTTTAAGGTTTTTTTTTTTTTTTGATCTTTAGGATTTTTTGTGCTTTGCTCCTTTTTTCTAAAAAATTATCCCCTTTTGAATATTTTTTTCTCCCTCCTGTATGGCTGAAGGTTCACTTATACAAAAAATCTCTACACGTGCTATTTAAGAAAATATTGCAATAATTATTGCAGAGATTGTCTTCTATAACCAGCACCAACAAATCCTATATATATGGTATTTTATATTGCAGTGATTTTTTTCCATAACCAGCACGAATCAAATCATATATTTATGGTATTTTATATTGCAATAATTATATATGATTCAATAATTATCTCCTTGACACATTGCTTCCTTAATATTAACCCTGATGCTTTATGTTATCGCCACACGTAAACCCTTATTTTTTTTTATTTTTATTTTTATATATTTTTATTTTTGAAAAATTTATCAAAACATGGGTAAAAAATTGGGTAGCAATAGGGGTAATGAGAAAAACGTAAAATATTAAGAAATAACTGAAAAAAAAACTTATTGGTTGTTAATATGGTTATTATAAAACATATCCTTAAGTGAGGAAAATTTATGAGATAAACCTGTGATTTGCAGGAGGAACCACAGGTGTGGTGTAACAACAGCAGTAGAGGAGCATGAGTAGAGCTTCCATTGCGGGTAGGTGAATCGCACCTATACTTTCTAGTTAAATTCCATGATTTAATATATTACCGATGTGAAATGTGAATTACTGAATGTATGTATATTCAAGGTGAAAGGTTGTTATGTGAATTGCCAAGTGATGAAATTATCGCTGACAAAAGAAATATGAGAAGTGTGATTTGGGGCGTGAACTAGCATATATTTAGTGTATGTTAGGATCCCGGGTAAGGAGATCGCCACGTTTGGACTAACATGCATTTAGTGTATGTTAGGATCTCGGATGAGGGGATCAAACATGTAATGTCTAGCATACATTTAGTGTATGTTAGGATCAGGTAAGGGGATCACCTTGCATCGACTCTTATGGGGTGGTGATGATAATACAGGTGGAATTGGTATCGGTAATGTGTTAAGCAGAAATAATCATGATTAATCTTATAAAATCTGGAATGGAGGTTGATAATGGGAGAGGAAACGATTATTAGTAGTTGAACAAGGAAGAGATTCTAATGAAAACCAGAAGGGAGAAGTGAACAAAATATGAATGCATGTTACCCTTTCTAAATAGTTAGATATTCGTGTCGTTATATTTAATGTGATATTCATGTTTCAATAATATGTATTTTGTTTTAGGACCATCACATGCATGACAGGAGTAGATTCTAACTTATGTTCCCTTCTTGTAATTTAGGTTTTAGGGATTATACCCTTGTATTTTGTAAATATGAAAATGTTTGCATAACTTAATTTGTATAATTAATATTTAAACTTGATTAAATGAACTTAACTCTGTAGTTCATATAACCATATTTCATGTATATGTATTTATATTTTTATCCATCCACAATGATATTTTGTTATATAATGTATATCATAAATATTGTGGTTGATAGACGTGATAATATTTGTGGGATTGAGACCCAGGATGATTGAGTCGGGATTGAGTTAGGAGATGCGAGTTATTAGAAGTGTAAACAGGTTACATGTCGATAACTTGAGACTTTCCGGTATAGGGGAGACTCCATCAAAATTTTAGTAGACTTTAATACGAAGACCAAGAATATATGTATAGAAAAAAAAATTAATTATTCTGTTTTTCAGTTGACATGAGATTATTGTTTTTATCCCGGAACAGAGAGGTTACGGATCATGTATTTTGATTGTTTTTTTTTGGAGGATCACACAAGGCAATTTTGGAATGCAATAGCAAAACAGCAACATGTAATTGTCCAAGATAAGTGTCAAAATGCATGATGCTTCCCTTTTCCATTAATTGTTTATGGAAATCTGAATGGTTTGGTATGGTATTTACTATCACTATCATTATGAAAATATTTCTTTCATATTAAAGTATAATATTTGATGATAACGTAGTTGTAACAAATACAGCCATATCTTAATTATTTTTCTTGTTATTATTTCTTCATAGCTACTAATTAATTAGCTTCTGGTAATGTTAATTTCTAATCATGGTGGATTTGTAATTAAAATCTAGCTTGTAAGACCTATATACACACACACACACGAGGACATAATCACCCCTAAAATCTGCCACATTTAATATTTAATACTTGTAATTTATAAACAAGTTTTTTATATAAAATTGTCGATGGTAAAAGTATAGTATAGATCTTAAACGACTGGTTTTTTTATAGATTTTTATAGATCTTAAAAATGATTTTTTAATTTTTTTTCTTTGTTTTTATTCTAAATCAGACAAAAAAAGGAGGATAAATTTAAATTTTATCTTGTATTTGTTAATATAAATTATTCGAGTGACATCCTTTGCACTCTTTAACTAGAATCAGAAGATTTAGTGTAGTTGAATTACTTTAAAATAGTCAATTTGGTTGGATTTCAAACCTTTTTTATAAGGCAAGCTTGAAGAAAAAATATGAAAGGAAGAAAAAACAGAGCAGGTTATTTTTTATTTTATTTTATTATATTATACAATAAAAAAATAAAAAAATCAATTTACCATAAATCTAATATTAAATGATAAAATTAAATAAAAATTACATATTAAAAAATGGAATGAGAAGAAAAAAATACCCATATTAAAAGATGTTATTTAAAAAAAATTAAAAAAGAGCCAAAAAAGCCAAAGAGCCTGTGACAATAAAGTCTAAACACGTGGGTATGAGGGAGACCCGTATACCTAGGCCTGTATTTTTTTTTCTTTTTATAATGGACGGATGACCTGTTTTCGTACACCTTACAGATATTAAATCATAACCGCTCTAAAGTCTGAATTTTAGCATCGCATTTTTACACTTTTTATCTTTAATACTTGAAGGTGTACTTTATCATGTAATTTTACACCTTACAGATATTAAAGTCTACATCTGGACTCTAAAAAAAAAAAGATTGGAAAAAGATTTTTGATATTTTAGCCAAACCCTAATGGATGATCATAAACTGATTATGATATCCATTTTATTTTTTTTAGATTTTCAATACATGAGAATGATGCAATTGTTTTTATGAAAATATACTTGGAAATTTTTAAAATTTGACTGTATACATGAAAACAAAATATTTTTTGTTTTTTTAAGGGGCAATTAATTTAAAATATTTCAGATTTTTTGACATTTGTTTTTGGATTTTTTTTTGAAAATATTTTGGAGAAAACCAAGTATTTTAATACAGGGTTTATATCTTACAGTACAACCCAATATTAAGCAAAATTGGTAGAAAAAACATTTGATAAAATCATAAATATTTTAAAATGCCCCTTGAATTTTTTTTTTTGGATTTTTTTTAGATATAATAATAATATATCACAAAATATGTGGGCCGGGTCGGCTCAGATAGACTACCAGAAAACCAGGGAAAACCAACGGAATTACCGACGGAAAAATTCCATCTTAAAATTTATCGGTATATGCCGACGGCATAAACTTGTTGGCGACATGGTCGGTATATACCGACAAAATATTTTTGTCGGTATATATCGATGGTTTTGCCGATGAGGTATACAGTTTGTCTGGAAATATGCAACGACGTGGTGACGTCAGACGATTTTACCGAAGGAATTATCGAGGGATTCAAACTGAGATAGCTGTACAGTGACGTGACACTTTCACCGACGGAATCGCAATGGAATCACCGACGGAAGTAATCCGTCGGTGATTCCATCGGAAAAAACCATTATATGCCCACCTATCTGTCAACGCTCTCTTCCTCTGTTTCTCCTTCTTCTTCTTTCCCATCCCACCTCCCCTCCCAAACTGCAGCCAAACACCCATCCCAACTCTCCACTATTCTCAACACGAGTACTCAAGTTTCTTATATCTTGTACATGGTCACAATATCCGTTTCTTGTAGATTTTATCTTTTTTTTTTGTAAGTAAATCCATCCTTTTTAGTTTTAATATTTAATTGTGAATTTTATTGTTTTAGTATATGTATTTTTTTAACGTTTGTACTTGTTTAATTGTTATTTGTCAAAGAAACTTGTAGTATAAATGTATAATTTTGTAGTTGTTATAGTTTGTTTTAGATTTTGTCAAATTATATTTGTTTGTAATTAAATTGTTGAAATTTTGTTTGAATTACACCAAATTAAATGTGTCGTTGTGATGAAATAAATAATTAATAACTTGTTTAACGAGTCTTGTTTAATTGTTATCAATTCTATTTCAAAGTTGTGATTTCTGTAAATTTATATATATATAAATTTGTATGTATGAACGTTGATAGTTGATAATTGATAATGAATATTTAACATAAGTGTTGTTTTAGTTTGTTGGATCAATAATGTCGGGGAAAACCAATATTTTTATTATGTTTTATAGAGGTTCAATAGAAGTCATGGATGATCGTTCATGGATGTATCGGGACTCACCCCAAGGATTGCGAAGGATGGATTATTGTAACGGTGTTCAGGGTTTTATTAATTTCGCAACATCTATTCTGAGGAATTTTACTGATGGCGGTATTAGGTGTCCATGCAGGAAGTGTAGAAATTTAAAGTTTCTGCATCAAGATGTTGTAATGATGCATCTTCTAACCAAATGGTTCATGGAAGATTACCTGTGTTGGTATGCTCACGGAGAACTATTTGTTCCTGATGAGAGCATGGAATAACAGGTGGTTGGGTCAACTTCTAGTGCTAGCAACATGCATGAAGTTGGAAATGAGAACAGTAATCCTTACAGGAATATGGTTATGGATGCAATGAGAATGAGTGAAGGTAATGTCAGGGAATGTCCAATCGTAGAAGAAGAACCTAATGCAGATGCAGCAAGGTTTTTTGATCTGTTGAGAGATTCTGACGAACCATTATGGGATGGCTGCACGAACCACAGTAAATTATCAGCCGTAGCACAGGTGTTCACCATCAAGTCAGATCACGGGTTGAGTGAGGCCGGTTATGACAAGATTATTGAATGGGCAAGAAGCATTTTACCTGAAGGGAACAGGCTGAAAGAGAACTTCTATGCTGCCAAGTCCATGATGAAACCCCTCGGTTTAGGATACCAGAAAATTGATATATGCCCTAACTTCTGCATGTTATACTACCTTGAAAATGCTGAGATGATCGAGTGCATGACATGCGGGCATTCTCGTTACAAACCCAGAACTGGTAGAGGGAAGACTCTCGCGGCATATAAAAAACTTAGATACTTCCCAATCACACCTAGACTGCAGAGGTTATTCATGTCACCAAGGACTGCTGAGCACATGACATGGCACCAATCACACCATGCAGTTGATGGAGTGATGGTTCATCCTTCTAACGGTGAAGCCTGGAAACATTTTAACAATATGCATCCTCCCCTTTTAGCTGAATCAAGGAACGTGCGTCTTGGGTTATGTACAGACGGATTCAACCCATTCGGGTCATTTGCTGCTCCTTATTCTTGTTGGCCGGTCATACTAACAGTTTATAACTTGCCACCGGGGGTGTGTATGAGGCTGGAGTTCATGTTTTTATCTATGGTCATACCAGGTCCGAGCAGTCCGGGGCGGAATATAGATGTTTTTCTTCGTCCGTTGATTGATGAGTTGACGCAGTTGTGGTCCTCTGGAGCTTTGACTTATGACATCTCGAGGAAACAAAATTTTGTTATGAGAGCGGCTTTGATGTGGACTATCAATGATTTCCCAGTTTATGGAATGGTTTGTGGTTGGAGCACGCATGGGAAGCTAGCATGTCCATATTGTATGGAGAATAACAAGGCATTCACGCTAACAAACGGGGGTAAAGCTTCTTTTTTTTCTGTCACCGTCGTTTTTTGCCACATAACCACAGGTACAGAAAGAACAGAAAGGATTTCTTTATTGGCAGAGTTGAAAATGATGTTGCACCCCCACGTCTTTCCGGTGAAGAATTGTTTGATGTTGTGTCAGAGTACGGTGAAATTGTGTTTGGTCTCCAATCAGGAAAGCAGAAGTTTCCTGGTTTTGGTTTGACCCATAATTGGGTGAAGCGAAGTATATTTTAGGAGCTTCCTTATTGGAAGACCAATCTTCTCCGCCATAACCTTGACGTCATGCACATTGAAAAGAACGTGTTTGAGAACATTTTCAACACCGTCATGGATGTGAAGGGGAAGACAAAGGACAACATCAATGCTAGATTGGATGTAGCGCTGTTCTGTAACCGTAAAAAGATGGAGTTGGTTTGTGATGGGTCACGGGTCGCAAAACCAAGAGCAAGCTTCGTGTTAGAGAAAAACGCACAACTACTAGTCTACAAATGGCTTAAGAGTTTGCATTTCCCTGATGGACATGCCTCGAACATATCAAGGCTGGTTAATACGGAGGAATGCAGATTATATGGAATGAAGAGTCATAACTGCCATGTGTTTATGCAAACACTCATCCCATTAGTTTTTCATGATTTGTTGCCAAAGGGGATATGGGATGCACTAACGGAGTTTAGTCATTTCTTTAGAGACATATGCTCCAGCAAGTTGAATGTTGATCACATTCAAAGGCTTGAAAAGAATATCGTCGAGACAATATGCAAACTTGAGATGATATTCCCTCCATCATTTTTTAACTCAATGGAGCATCTACCTGTACATTTACCGTTTAAGGTAAAAGTTGGAGGACCGGTCCAGTACAGATGGATGTATCCATTCGAGAGGTTAGATATTACAGTTGCTATGACATTTATAATTAAATGTTTTTATTTTTATTTTAATGT
>Ga0325404_1004777_pt1 | contig 14374 bp, 9 predicted proteins | sample PopdelMetagenome_18_FD_205664 | JGI IMG/M metagenome (GOLD analysis project Ga0325404, IMG submission 205664) | Populus deltoides microbial communities from Bellville, Georgia, United States - Xylem-Control-R1 | ecosystem: Host-associated > Plants > Phyllosphere > Stem > Wood/Secondary xylem... | reverse complement strand
AGTATAATATGAACTCAACATGGACTTCAATGCTTAAATCCTAAACAAGTTTGCTATTAACATGTCTTATCATTTTTATCTTATTAATCCTTAATACCTTGCTTGTTAAATGGTTAATCTAGATTTTTGTTGTATAACACTTGGTACATCAAATACTTGATCCTTCATAGTTTTCGGCCGACATCGTTATTATGAGAGGAACTTGATTTGTTGTCAACATAAGTTAGCATCATGAATGCTTGATAAAATTTATAAGTATGGTGTTACGTAAATAAGATGATTAATATGATTATGTTGATAATTTATAAAGAGTTTATACTTTACTTATCTCTAATACTATTAGTGGATCCTCTAACCTTGACATTTGTTTTTATCATTGTTTAATCTTTACATTAATCTTCCATCTCAAAGTTCTCATTAATTTCTTCCTCTTCTTCTTTATTATTATTAGTACTACTACTACTACTACTACTACTACTACTACTACTACTACTACTACTACTATTATTAGTATTATTCGTGTTATATTTTATGTACTTTAAGTATGCTCTGTGTTTGATCAAGGATCCTGACATTGTTGGTCTTGCCTTGTTCATTCGCATCAGAAATCTGTTTATATTATATAATATATCTCTTTGATCTTTTCATAAACTCAGTATATAGGCTGGAAACCTGTGACCCGATCTTTGAGATCATTCTCAGGTATAACAACGCCACGTACTGAGTATTATTATTATTACTATTACTATTAATATTATTATTACTGTTACTATTATTGTTGTTATTATTGTTGTTGTTGTTGTTTTATTAATTATAATTTATACAATTAACCTCTCTGTGGTTCGACCCCGGTCTTGCCGGGTTATTTATTACTGTGACACTCCTGCACTTGGGATAAGACATCAACTCTTTGATCGTGTCACTGATCTAGAGAGGCCTTCATCTCCTCTTTTTTCAAGAGTTGGTTTTCCAGGAATTTCCTTCAATAGGCTGCTTCCAGTCATTTCTGATTGCGTCTAACTTATCCAAAGAACTGGCTTCTTTAAACGGACCGGTATATTCGGCTAATCCCCAAGTTCTTGGTACGTATTGTACTCCTCCAAACTGTCTAGCCACCAATAATGGTGAGTAGTTGATATAACCAGTCAAACCAAATAATGGGACCGGTGCTTTGTCGCCACAACTCATGAGGTAAGATGAACCACTTACCCAAGGAGCTTTCCATCTGAAATTACTTTGGGGAAGTTCTTGGTATTTCTCTACCCATGCCTTTTAATCCAAATCATTCCACTCTTCAGTCAGTACCAGCTCAAGAGGACTCATATTAAACCATCAGAAATTATTGAAGACTTCTTTTGACGCTTCCAAATGGCTTACTATCCACATGAATAAGAGAGGAATACAGCATCGCATCGCCCCTTTCCCATGCAATCTGCAATGATTTAGAGATACGAATGTTTCAGCTAAGATAGCTGAAGTAGGGTTATTCTTTGTCTCTTCAAATTCAAGGAAGGCGTTAGCAGCTTCAGTGCTAATAATTCCAGTGGCTTCTGAAAGAAACAGAACCAACCCAAAGATGGCAAAAACAATTACTGATATCTTTCTTCACCTAACTTCCCTTTTTCCTTATCTGTCTTCAATTTATTCTCAATCATTTTCCACTTAAACCCTCCATTTGATGTCCTGTACCGATCAACTTAATCCAAATATAGAAGTTTGGCAACTGCTGTAGGTGTACTCTCAATTCTTTGTCTGAATATACTTTGTAAGGGTCATTCGGAAAACTCAGGATCTGAGCATACTCTTCAAGAGTAGGAGTCATATCAATATCCCCGAAGGTGAAACATCTGTAGCTTGGATCCCAGAAATGCATCAAGGCTTTGACTACTGAAATCTGAATAGACATTCTTATTAGATGAGCAATTCTTCCATACTTCTTCTCAAACAAATTCTCATCAATATATCCCAAAATAGGGGCCAACTTCTTTATGCTGTCTATAAAACAATGCACTTTGGTTATGTATCGTAATTCTTCAACCTTGGTTTTTGGGCAATCCCCTTTGACTAATTGCATCATCTCAGATCTTTCCCCATATTTCGAAAAGGTAAGGGAAGTCATGGTCTTAGCTCAAAAATCTTGTAAAGTTCAGAAAAATTCTAGGTTATTATATGAGGGATATGTTTTCTAATTGGTCTCAAAAGGTCTATGAACTGCCTAGTGACTACCTTTCATGAAGGCAGTATGGGGATTTACAAGGAATGGTTGGGGCACTATGTGACTGCCATCACCAAGTAAACACTCAGCTCATAGTTGGATGTTTCACGAATCTGAACCCCGACTGAAAGTCATGAGGCAGGCCGCTACTCCCCACCTATCCTAGAATTGAGTCTTCTTGCAAAATTAAAAATGCATGAATGCATTAATCTTGATGTATTTATGTATGAACAGGAAATAAAAATGTTGAAACAGTAAAGTTAAACAGACCAAAACAGATAATCAAACAATCAAACAAACAAAGCTTAGTCCGACCAAACAAGGCGTCCTAGTGGAGTCGTCATTCTGTCGCACGTTAGCGCGCGGTGTCGGCTGGCGATTTTCTAGTTCATTTGTTTGGTTCGTTAGGAGTCGCCACCTAGTATTATGGTAACTAGGAACCTATGGTCTGCGAGAGTCTGGGTAAGGGACTGGTTGTGCAAGGGGAAGACGCATCACCCCCAGTGCACCCTACCTAAGGTAGACTGCATTGTTATTTGATTATTTTTTAAGTCGAGTTTCTATTTGTTGGTCTTTTCTAGGGTTCAAGGTAGATCTCTCTTCATGAGAAAGTCTCTACCTTATTACATTAAATCCTAACCGTTCTAGAGTCTAAATTTTAGCATCATATTTTATTTATACCTTGTATCTTTAATACCTGAGGGTGTACTTTATCGTGTAATTTTACACCCGTCAAATATTAAAGTCTACATCTAGATCCTAGAAAAAAAAGATTGAAAAAGGTTTTTGATATTTTGGTCAAACCTTAATGGATGACCATAAACTAGTTATGATATCCATTTTTTTGGATTTTTAAAACATGGGAAAGATGCAAGTTTTTTTTTTAAATAAAAATATGCTTGTAAAAGTTTTTAGGTTTTGGCCGTATGCATGAAATTCCTTTTTTTTTCTATATTTTTTTGGAGAAAACCGGGTATTTTAATACCGGACTTGTATTTTACAATGTAAATATACAACCCGATATTATACAAAATTAGTAGAAAAATATTTGAGAAAATCACAAATTTTTCAAAAGGATTATGGAAATTTTTTGGAATTTTTTTTCGTTTTTTTTTAATATTATAATATAATATTATAAATAAATAAATAAAATAAAATAAAAATTTACATGGGCTAGGCCAGGCTCAGCCATAGAAAAGGTTGGACCAATCTCGGCCCGAAATGGTTGGGCCGACCTCGGCCCAATACTTTTTATTTATTTCTTTAGAGCCGGGCTGAACCCAGCCCAGAACATTGGGCTGGGCCAGACTCAACCCGGCCCAACGTCCGCTGCATGTGCAGTGGGCGTGAATTATAATTCACGCCCACTGTTCATGTGAACAGTAGGACGTGAATTATAATTCACGCCTACTGTTCATGCAGTGAACAGTAAGGAGGAGGAACAAGAAGAAGGGGGAGGAAGAGGAAGCGGAGAGTTACCTGGCGTAAGGGTTGTCTGACCGAAGAGGACGACGTGGTGCAAGCGGTGGCAACGGTGGAGAGTTGAGCTGCCGAGGTTGCTGCTGCTGAGTTGCAGGTGTTGCTGCTGTCACGGATGGTGCTGCGGTCGCTGGCGATTGGAGCGGTTGAGGAGAGAGTTGCCGCATCTACTGCTGCTGGTATGGGTAGAAACCGCTGGAAAGGGTGGTCGCTACTACTATTGGAGTCACGGTGGCGGAGAGGGAAAAGTTTTTCACAGAGAAGAGAGAGAGAGAGGGAAAGGTGGTGCAAACACCACGTAAGGTTGTTGGAGTGTCTGGCTGTGATAAAGGTTGTGTTGGGAGGGATGGTGGCGAGATTAGTGGCGGCCGAAGGAGAAAACAGAAAATGATGAAAAACAAGGGAGAAAGGCTGATTTTTTGTCAACTTTGCACTCGATTTTCTTCTTGCTCCGAATATGGAATTTGCTCCTATTTATAGGCGGTGGAAGAGGGAAATCTTGTCTTTACGAGGGAAAAATTTTTAGCCCTTTATTTGAATGGAAGAATCCAGACCGTCCGTTCAAAGTGTGCTCCTCGAACTGCCAAATTTGACAGTCCAAGGCTGCCCGAGATGGCCACTTTAGGCCGGTCATCAGAGCCGTGTTGATGTTTATAGGCCTGAACGGATAATGCTAGGAGATAGAGGAGTTTCAGGTGGCTATTTTGGTGCATGATTTGTCAATTTTGGGGCACAAACGAGGCATTAAATGCACTTGTGAAATTGCTACCCTGACAGCTTCATCGGGGAAGATGATGAACAGTGACCAGGCGACGCATCGCCTGGTCTCTTCTCTTTTTTTTTTTTAATTCCAAAACGACGCCGTTTTGGGTTAAAATTAGGGATCTCTTCTCTTTTTTTTTTAAATTCCAAAACAACGCCGTTTTGGGTTAAAATTAGGGATTTTCACCGATTTTCAATTTAGTCCTCCAGCGTTCAATTTCTTCCAATAGAATCCCTAATTGACCCTCAACTTCTGATTTAATGCAATTTGGTCGTGGCCTAACTTCAACGTCAGACCCGGATTTACGCGCCTTTTGCATTATGATCCTTGGTCTCGGATTTATGCAATTTCATCCCTAATTGACCATTAAACTTTCAATTTCTTCAATTTGACCCTCGGATTTTGTCAATTAAACCCCTACAGTTTGGCGCCTTTTGCAGATTGGTCCTTGATTTTGAATTTTATCAATTTAACCCTTAATTGACCCCAAAACTTCAATTTTCTTGCAATTTGGCCCCTAATTTCAATCAAGTTAATTTGGTCTCTTAAAATTCCAATCTTTTCAATTAAGCCCAAATTAGGCTCCCAAACTTAATTTTTCACCAATTAAGCCCCAAATAAAATTAATTTGACCCATTTAAAGTATAATTAAGTCCTTGCACTTAATTAAATTCTTCAATTGGACCCAAATTAATTCTTAAACATAATTAAAATTTAATTTGGCCTATGATTAAATCAAATTGACCTATTAAAAATTAATTATGTCATTGGACTTAATTTTTATGCAAATTCGTCCAATAATCATTTAATTTAACCTTGAATTTGCATTTTTTTTTCTCCATTTTTGGGCATAATGGGGCACAATTAGGTCTTGAATTTCCTCTAAAAATTGCAACTTGATTTCCCTGCCTACTTTCTCCATGTTGCCAGTCTTTATTATTATTTTTTGTCTTTATTTTGAAAAAAAGAAATTTATTTTGAAAAATAACCCAGAATTGGGTTATGACACTTAATATATTTTGAATTAATTAATTTTTAATAAATTTCATTTAAATTGTTGAAAATATATAATAATAAAAAGAAGGCCAAGAATGCGGTTCCATGAGTCCTAAGGCGTCTAGGCCTTTAAAAATAAGTTTAGGCACGTGGGCCTGACAGCCTAAGTCTAGCGGAGGTGGTTGAAAAATCAAAAGTGTTTTTTTGACCGAAAAATTTATTTTCAACCTATTTTTCATCTAAAAACACCTAATAAACACCCCTAGAACATCAAAACAATTAATTTATCAACCTAAAAAAAAAAGGTTTAAAAGCATAAAATTAAATTGAAAAATAAATTATCTCTCAACCTTAATATTTTTTTCAGCAAAATGAAGGTTTAAAAACACCTCAATGAGACTCTTCTCGTCAAATGGAACTCTTCAACACTAAAATTAGCCCTTTTTGTCACTATAATATGCTCAACTAATAATTTTCTCTTTCTTTCACAATTTTCAAACGACTTTCTTTTTTCTTTTTCAAGCATAGGGAATGGAACATAAAGAAAATGAAGTCTTAGAGTAAAATGTTAAAGTTCCAAACTAAAAGGACCAAAATTGAAAGTGGAAGAATTTTGAAGGCAAAAATATCAAAAAGGTGAGTGATGAATAGTAGGTTAAAAAGTTCATTTCATCCTTTGTGTCAATTTAGGTCTGCAGATTTTTAATTTTTTCAAACAACAAAATTGAATTTATTGTTGCAAAATTGAGCACCAACATAATGACATAATACTTTTTTGACACCACGATAATCTAATATAAAGTAAATCAAAATAAATTCTCAAGCTTAATTCTCATTCAACATAATAAGAAAGGACATATTCAAATAAAAAAACTTCAATGACCAAAGTGAAAAAATAAGAAGAAAAAAATAAGAAACATTATGTGAATTTATAGTGAAATAAGTTAAAGTCTACAATAAGACTCTAAGCTCTTTTAAGTTCCTCTAATAGGTTGAGACTATGCACAACATAGGAACTAAATAACGATTACCATGGAAAGCTTAATAAGCAAGAAACTGTTTCTATTTTCTTATGCTTTTTAGGGTAACTTTTTTTAATTGAACCATTTCATGCCTAAATTGCCTTTAAAATTACACTTTGCGTTTTATAGTTTAGTTTTTTTTTTTAATCTTACCTCTATTCTTTCAGAAATTATAATTTGCATTTTAGGTTAACCTAAATTTTTAATTTTAACGAAATTATAAATCTACCTTTATATATAATATAACACAAAACCACAAATCTCTCTCTAGGCTCAATTTCTTTCTATTCAAACATGAATTCTCTCTCTTCTATCCATAAACACAAAATTGATTTTCATGGGTTATTGTCCATAGAACACTAATGTAAATTAGTCAATTTCATTGTTAGCAAAAAAATCATCTTTGTTAGCAAAAATACATGGGTGCTAACATATTTTTTTTAACACCAGATCCACTCTATTGAATTAGAGTGTTGATTTTATAGGTTTATACATGGAGAAGGCCAAACATCTTAAGGCAGACCAAGAGGATTCCCATATCTCTCATTTTTATACCCAACATTCTTGCCTTTACTATAGATTTGTTGGTGATGGTGTTGGTGTTAATGCCAAGCTTATCAGCTTGTCTTTACTTGTTATCTCTCTTAAATTGAAGAGCATTATTTCTTTATTGCTTGTTGTTCCTACCTCACTACTTACTAGTACTGCAAACCAAGACAAAATGATGATAGATGTCGGTGAGATCGTTCTCTTCGTCTAGGTTTTAGTTGATATGCTCTCATCTTTTTTTATATTGTCATAGGTGAAATAATAAAGCATTTGTTAAAGATGAATTAGTTCTAAATGGATAAGGATATGATGAATACACACACACACACACGAGAAACTGGTAAAAGATGAAATGAGTTTTAGCAAGTGAGAGAGTTGGCGAATTAGTGAAGGATTGAATTATTTGTATTAATTTAGAACAAACCATGGTAGAGATCTACTTTGATTCCTCTATCAGTGGTATCATACCAATAACATTGAATAAAAACACTTTATTAATCTCGATATGATATTACAATTCAATCACATCTTCTGACTTCCTATAATAATCAACTTCAAACTCGTTAAAAGTTGATCCCTTAATATAAACTCCACTATTATAGGTCTTTCTACCTTGACCATACTCTTTGGTATAAAAGACATGTCCATTGATGAAAAACTCATTATAACACTTGACCTTTCTTTCAGGATCCAAACATAGTAAATTCAAATTATCACTAGCATTCTCTTCTAATTGATAAATCTGGTACAAGATTACAACGATTAACAAATAAAGAGAGAGGCTTATTGAAATTAAGTATTTCAAGAGATAAGAATTATTAAGTAGTGCTTACATGTGTTCTGAACCACATGAAAAATTATTTATTTTGTAATTGGAAAATTTAAGATCCAGTTATAAGTAAATTTTGAGATAGTAAAAATTAATGATGTTGTATACGAGGATTTTTTCAATCTATTAGTTTATAAGAGTATGACAGAAAAATTATTTAGAAATAACAACATGTTAATATTATACTTATTGAATAAAATATCTCAATTCATTTCTGTTAAGTAGCACATAATTATATCCATCTCTGAATTCGATTTCTGTCAAATATCTTCTCCTCACCATATTTGTTTTGTAAATGTCATCCAAGATGGGAAAATATTAAAAAAATCATACTTTAAGGCACTTCTCCAATGTCATCACGTCTTGGAATATGATTGATTCTTGTTTTTAAGTGAGGCTCAAAATAGTAAAAGATAAATGTTGAGATCTCTTCAACAATAAAAGCCTTACATGTCGAAGCCTCAATATTCACCTTATTTTTAACTTTTTTTTTAGGTTGAACAAATAGATGGAATAAAATGAATGTTTAATTAAAAAAAACAATATAAATTTAATTAAGATGCATGTATAATCCCTAACCTCTTGAATGGATACATTTATCTATACTAGACAAGGCCTTCAATTTTGCTTCAAACTGTAAATCTATAGGTAGATGCTCTATTGGGTTGAAGAAAGATGAAGATAATATCATCTCAAATTTGCAGGTTGTCTGGACGATATTCATTTCAAGCTTCTCCATGTGTTGGATATGCATCTTGTTAGACCATATATCTCTAAAAAAGTGATTGATCTCTGTGAGTATATCTCATATTCTTTTTTACAATAAATCATAATAAGCAAGTTGAATGAGTGTTTGTATAAACGCATGACAATCATGACTCTTCATTCCATACAATTTGTCATCCTCCAAGTTCATCAATTAAGATATGTTTGAAACATATCCATCAAGAAAACATGCACTCTTAATTCATTGGTAGACAAGAAAATTATGCATTCTTGTCCAAGGTAAAGTTGGCTTTAGGCTTTGTGACCAATGACTTATCATAAACCAACTCCATATTCTTACAATGACAAAACAAATATATATTCATTCTAACCTTCATGTTGTCATTTGTCTTCCATTTCATGTCCATTATCATGTTAGAATATTTTAAAACATGTTTTTTTCGATAAGCATGACATCCAAATTATGGTAGAGGATATTAGCCTTTTAATAAATAAAAAACTCTCAAAAAATACTTTGCTTTATCCAATTGTGGATCACACCAAAATTAGAAAACTTCTGCTTACCGAATTGAAAACCAAACATAATGCCCTCATACTGCAAGTCCATGTCATAATAATTTTTCACCTGACAGTGCAACATCTCTTTTAACTCTACCTGCAAAGAAGTCCTTTCTATTCTTTTTATACTTATGATCGGTTGATAAAAACCTTAAGTGATAATAAAAAAGATGTTTTACCACCATTTGTTAAGGTAAGGCCTTGTTATTTTTCATATAGTATGGACATGCTAATTTTTCATGTGTACTTTAACAAAAAACCATCCCATATGTGAAACAATAATTGATAGTCCACATCAAAGCTGTATTCATCTGAAAAAATTTGTTTTCTTGAATTATGACCAAATATGATCATAGATAAAAATATGAACTCTAACTTCATATATATCCCAGTAGTAAGTTGTAAATCATGGGTATCACTGGCCAGAAAGAATATGGTGCAACAAATAACCTAAATAAATTGAATCCGTCTGTATATAACCTAACACATACGTTCCACGTTTCCATTGAAAACTAAGGATGCATTCTATTAAACTACTTTTAAGCTTTTCCATTGGAAGGGTGAATCATGATTTCATCCACCGCATCATGTGAATGATGCTATGTCATATGCTCAGTAGTGTTTGGAGACATATATAACCTTTGCAGTCTAAGAGTGATTGATAAGTATCTTAGTTTTTTATGTGCGATAAAAGTCTTTCCCCTTCCAGTTCTGGGCTTATATCAAGCATGCCCACAGGTTCTACACTCGCTCAAATCTATAGTTTCTAGATAGTACAACATGCAGAAGTTTAGACACATGTTGATTTTTTGGTATCTTAAGCTAAGGGGTTTTATTATGGATTTAGCGGTATAAAAGTACTCTTTTAGCCTATTCCCTTCAGGTAAAATACTTCTCGCTCATTCAACGATTCTATCATAACCGGCCTCACTCAGCCCATAATCTGATTTGATAGTGAACACATGTTCAATGACAGATAAATAACCATGATTTGTGCACCCGTCCATAATGATTTGTCAAAATCTTTCAAAATATCAAAAAAAATGGTTGGATCTGTATTTTATTCTTCATCTATGATTGAACATTCACCTGCATCACCCTGATTCATTCTTATTGCATCCATAACCATAATCCTATAATGATTACTATTATCATTTACAACTCCATGCACTTTATTAGAACTAGAAATTGATCCAACCTTTTTTTTACCATGGTCTCGTAAGAAACATATAGTTATCCATGTGCAAACTAACACAAATATTTTTCCATTAACCCTTTCGATTCAAGATGCCTCATAACAACATTTAGATCAATAAACTTTTTTATTTTTACACATCTTACATGAACATCTAATACCACCTTCATTAATATTTTTCATTTTAAATAGTGCGTAATTAATAAAACCTTCAATCTCATTACAATAATTCATCTTGTGCAACCATTCAGGTGAAACTCAATACATCTACGAACGATCATCCATTACTTATATGAAACCTATATAGAATATTGATGATAACATGCATTAATTAAAAATGTGAACTAAACAAATTATCGGTTCTCAACTAGTTAACTATCATTGATTTAACACTAACTTATTCAATCTATTTTAATAGAACTCTTAAATCACTATCAATTTTCTTTAAAAAATTAAATTCCTCCAAATTTACTGAAATTTCAACTTAACAATAAAATTGACAAGATGTGAAATGTACCCTTTAAATAAACCATTATTTATTTCATTATAAAATATCTAATTTACAAAATCAAACTTAATTTCATCAAATGAAAAACAAAATTGATTTTTTAAAATCTCGAACAAACCGTAACATGTACAAATCATATATTCATACAATAAATTTCTATAGGAAAAAGCTATAAAACAAGTAAACACACAAACAAACTACATATACTACATAAAAATATAAAAAAAATTAACATTTTAAAAATGGGTTACAACAAAAAATTAGTAGTTTTGCTTACTTGATTTGACAAATCTTCAAAAAAAAACCATAACAGGGATACTGACAGACTGAGTGTTGGATTGACCGAATTTATGATGATGAAAGCTTGATTTATAAAAAAAAAAATAAGAAGGTGTTGTAAGCTGTTTTCTATAGAAGAAAAAGAAGTAAAAAAGGGGAATAGATGGAGTCATATGTTAGGTTATAGCTTAAATATTATCGACGGATTCACCGACGAGTATTAGCGACATGAATATTTCATCGATAATTCTATTTGTAATAATGACATGTTATTTTTTTTATATATTTTTTCATTTTCAATTCTCTATGTAGTCACTGGTAAAAAAAATTTCATCTGTAAATACCGAGAAAAATAACAATGTAATATTTTGTCAATAAATATCTTTATAATTTACCAACAATATTATTTTTCTCATTATTTTTATTTATATTTAATAATTTTATGCTAGCACAACCATTTAAAATGCCCTAACAAAGATGCCCAGTGACAATATAACAACCCTTCAGCCGTTGAATCTTCCCAATCACAGGTACTAACATCAGTCCATGCAAGAAGCGTGGTCGCTCTGCCTTCAATCATGCCTCATGGCTCGACACAGTCTTGGCTACTCTCTTTAACACCTGTAATGACTCTGGGTCGCCACCTATCTGCTCTCGATCCTCCGGCACCTCAACCTCCGATGACATTTCGCACAAACACAATGACCACTCAATATAAGGTTTGTATAATGATTTATTTAAGGTTTTGATCGGCGAAAGATATTATTTTAATAAATTAAAGCTGACTTTAACATAACTTATAGTTAAAATCATAACCAAAATACAATATTTATGCTGCAAACTTCTATTGGACAAAGGAATTAGTTCCACATTGAGGCCATCGCCGCATTACCTTGAGCTTTTGGGCCCAAATTGATGAGATAAATTTGGGCCCAAGAAAAGACCTTCAGCCCAACTCAGGCCACTAAAAGTTTCTGCTTGTTGAAGGGTGTTCTACTTGTGAAATTGCCATCCTCTTCACGAATGTTAAAGATGGGATTTGCTATGGTTATTTCTAGTTATTATAATTATGGTGTAGGTTATGAAATAATAAGATAGTTTTTAGGATTTAATAAGTGTAAATATTTATTAGTTCATGACCATTAACAAGTAATTTCTTTATAACTTGTAAACAATATTTGTTTTTCTAGTACTTCAGATGAACAATTTTTCTAATCAGTTTTTAAAGTGTTTTTTATACTAAAATGTATTAAAATGATATTTTTTTATTTTTAAAAAATTATTTTTAAGATCAGTGCATTTAAATGATCCAAAATATTAAAAAAATAAATTTTAATAAAAAATAAATTTTTAATTTTTAAAAATACAAGTTAACCCGTATTTCCAAACTCTCCTCGGTTCTTGCAATGGTTACTATATTACAATATATATATTAGGAGGATGCCGTCTGAACTTTATCAAAGCTAAATTAAGTTTAGGATTTCCTTCATAAATATATTGGATGAGAATTCTCCAAGACGGTAGCCATGGACGTTTGACTGAGGACCTCAAATTGGATAAACAATCGCCGGTGGATTTCTTCCCGGACATCGATGGAGCATCTGCTCCACTCCCCGGCCTTGACTAGTGTAGTTTCTATCCAGGACGATGACCATCCATATAATCAGAAAAAACCAGACAGTTTTATGGGATCTTACATGTCTAAGTTACAGATATTTGATTCTGAATACGTTTTACCATCAAAGACAAATGCCTACTGTAGGAGGGAAGGAATTTAGGGCGACAAGAATTCCTCGAACCAATTATTTTCTCCAAACGAAAGTGTTTGGCGAGTGGTGTCCTTTTGTCGCCCACCGCTCTTCGATTAGCGCCACACAATTCAGCTAATCTTATTTAGGATTTGTTCTGAGCTAATCGTACTTTCATTTTTTTGTATCTTTTCATATTTATTTATGGGGGAGGATGGAGATAAGCCTGGATGCAATTAAGAGGCTTTTTCTTCTTGCTTCACCTATATACTTAGGGCTTGGGACCCTTGACGTTGAGAGGTTTGAAACTTTAATCTATATATTTTGAGGTGTTTAAAAGTGTAATTATAATTATTTTTTAAAATATTTTTTATTTAAAAATATATTAAAATAATTTTTTTAATTTTTAAAAATTATTTTAGATAACAGCATATATGAAAATGATCTAAAAACATCAAAAAATATTAATTTAAAATAAAAAAATAAAAAATTCTTAATTTTTTTTTTATAAAACTTTTAAAACACATTTTGATGTTTTTGACTCCATGCATGATTTGGATTGGGGTAGTGTGCTAGAACTGCTAATGATCCCCTCCTTTTACCTCGCATGGCACTTTGCCAAAGATGCTGGCTGGCTTCCTCCATGGTTCATTATGTTAAAAATTATGAGTGTAAATTAGTCCCTCTAAGTCTGAGAAATGAATTAATTAGTCCTTTTGATTTCTAAAACTAATTATTTAGTCCATTTATATACCAATGTTAACAGCATTTAATTTAATATTACTTCATTTCAAAAAATGTCTTCTATTTTTCTTCTTCATTTCTCAACATTATTCAAGGTGTTTTGAAAATCTATTTTCTTATAATACCCCTCTCATGTTCAAATCCTGAATGATAATAATATAAAGAGCAAAACAATGGGCCTGAAATTTATCATACCAAGCCTATTTAAAAGTGTAGTTGTATTTATTTTTTAAAGTATTTTTTATTTAGAAATATATTAAAATAATATTTTTTTTAATTAAATTGTTTTTGACATCAGCACATCAAAATGATATAAAAACATCAAAAAAAATATTAATTTGAAGTAAAGAAAAAATTAAAAAATTAAATTTTTTTAAAAACGCTTTTAAAACACAAAAACAAACAGTAATTATTAGAAAAAAATCAACTCTACTCTATTATTTTAATGCTCTAAATTATGTTGTATAAATTGGAAATTGCAAGAATACGTATTCAATTTCTCCCTCTCTTTTTTTTTAATTTTTTTTTTAAAATTTTCCACCAAGTAGCCTAGGTTAGGTGGGTGTCATCCATGGGGTCTATAATACATGAATGGCCTTACAAGTTAATTAATCGCCACTACCAATATTGTAGACTGAGTCGAGCAGGCCTCAACTCCCAGGCCCCGATTACTAAATCATCAAATTAAAATTTCTGAAGAACAGAATACTAAATAATTGAGGCTTACAGTTAAGCGTCATTATCCATATATATGTGTGTGTGT
>Ga0325404_1004773_pt1 | contig 14380 bp, 12 predicted proteins | sample PopdelMetagenome_18_FD_205664 | JGI IMG/M metagenome (GOLD analysis project Ga0325404, IMG submission 205664) | Populus deltoides microbial communities from Bellville, Georgia, United States - Xylem-Control-R1 | ecosystem: Host-associated > Plants > Phyllosphere > Stem > Wood/Secondary xylem... | reverse complement strand
TCCCATGTGCTAATGGCTGCATAACTGAATCTGGAAATCACAAGGTTACACTTTATTTACAGTTTCTAAGCTACAATGACATTTAATATAGAAAAATCTATGTAAAGACCCCCCAAGCTCTTCACTAGATGCTCAAGAATGCATCTGACAGTCTGTTTCTGTTTTTCTTATATTAAAAGCAATTTGTTCTAATAATTAACTAAATAAATATAATTGCAAAAACTTGAATGAATAAGTTATTTAATTATAAAAGAAAAAAATTTTAAAGAACTTTTTAAAAGATAAAAAAATCTTCTAGACAGCCGAACCCATTATAAACAATTTTCAAGACCTAACAATTTTTAAATTATTGTCATCTTAACCAGAACATTCAGTTGCTAACAGTTAACACAGAAGCTCTCCCTATGAATCTGCAGACTTTCTAACTCTTCAACGAACAATTCTTTTTGATAATTTTCTACACACTTCACTCGTGTGTCAAAAGTATATGTTGCAAAATTTTGTGTAACTCCTTAGCTAGTTGGGCACTCTTGCTCCGCTGCAATAGCTGCTCTACAAAATGCTTATGATTGTCCTTCTTTATATACAAATCCATGTGATAAGGATAAAAACCTTTGGTAAACATTATTTCCAAGCTTCCTAGTCTGTTAAGTTCTTAACAGACTGCTAAAGTGTTTCACAAAAACACTTCTCTGATTGTTATCTTTGAATAACTTGTATTTATAATTTATTTGAACTTTCTATATAATTTATCCAAACAAACTAGGTAATTATAAAAATAATTGTGTTATATCATATAAGATAAACTTGATTAATTCTTCATCTAATTTGGATAAACTAACTATCTAAACAAATTCATCTTCATCAATGAAAATAATCATTCATCAATCATAGCCAATCAATTTGACATTTATAATCTTTCTTTTTAGTTGCTTTGTGACAAAACATAATAATGATAAATTAGCATGCAAAAAGTTCATATGATTCAATCATAAAAAGATACTTCATTAAAGTATACCTGCAAGCACAATTAAAACAGTGTTTATATAGCATGAGAATAGTTAATAATATTTATGCAACAGCATCCTAACAGTTCTTAACATGCTTCATACAAGCAATTCATATCATATTCAAAGAATACTTTATGCAACATGTTACATCCTAACAGTTTATAATATGTTCAAAAACTATTACGCATAAGATATTGTTATGCAACTGTATGCATCAAGTTGAAAGTGCATCAAGTATTCAGCATAAAGGTTTCTATGCTACAAAAAAATATCCTAGTTATTACAAACCAGAATATTCAATATTCTTAATTGATTCAAAATCAGTAAAATTCCATAAAAGCAAAAAAAGATTTTTTGACGACTAGTTGTGTTTGCTTTTTCTCCCTTGCATCCATCATTCTCTCCCCTTTGTTTTAGCACCAATCCTAGTCCTCATCTTCACCAACAACATACTAATGTACTTATTCAACATCTAAGCCAAATTGAACAAATCTATCATTAACCTACATAATATCTTGTTGCATATATGTTAGCAATTTATCAACAACATCAATTTTTAGTTTCCACTCACCAGTAAAACTATCAAACTTATTTGATAGTACTTGCAGTTGTTAAATTATAAGACGGAATAGCCGATTGGTTTGAGAATTGAAACTCCTAGTAAACTTTCAATCTGATCCAACAGTCAAATTGATAGTTATGCTTGATAATGGAAAATTGGATAATAGATATAATTACGCTAAAATCTGAATTTTCTTATTCAATCTTTTCTTGGATTGTATCATTCCCTCTCTTTAAGATGATAAGTCCCTTGAATATGTAACATGAAGAACACTCTTTAAAGGCAACAAATCACCATCAACCCGAAATGAAGGATATTCACCATCAAAACCCTGCATAGTCTTGTTAGCAAAGAAAATATTTTGAATAAACCTTTTCTTAACATATAAGCTCTCCTTTTCAGCCATATTTTTCTTTGTAAGCTTTAATTAGTCCTTGTAAATCTATTTAAGTGTTAAAGAAATAATAACTACAGACTTGTTATCTTTCACAAAGAAAATCTATTATTGAACCCGACATGCATAGCTTTCTAATCATATTACCAAGGCCTACCCAACAACAAATAACTACCATGCATAGGCACAACTTCACATAACACCTCATCACAATACTTTCCAATAGAAAATGCAAGTAAAACCTTTTAAGCACTGATATGAATCAGACCTGGTGGCTTTGAGGTACACGTGGGGTTGGACTAAGTCAGAAGGATTATTGCAGTATTTGTTGTGTAATGTATTTATTGCACTAGAATCGGTTAAATAAATAAAGGCTGTTAGTATGGTGCTTCATATCTTCAGCGGCCACTCTGTTAGGATTTCCTATTTTATTGCTATTTTCTTGCCTTGTCAGTTGTAATGCTTGCTGGCCTATTTAGGCAGCAAAGAAAGGGAATAAAGTTATCGAATTAAGAAATCAAACACTCTTCAACCTCTGTTATTCTTCTTCTTCTTTTCAACCCAAAATTAATTGTATCAGTGGTATCAGAGCCTAGTTCAGTTCATGGATACATGTTCGAAATCAAATGCAGAATTCTAAACGGAAGTCACCAACATCTTAACCCGTCACGAGTCCAGCTTTGATGAGAAGAAACAAGACGTCAATGAGATGAAACACGACTTGAATGAGATAAAACAATTTTTTTCCCAGGTTATATCGACATTACAGGGTGTCATGGCCGAACTACAAGCCTTTCGACTTAGCCGTCAAGATCCTCCACCGGATAGGGAAGGCAATCCCTTTGATAGAGGAGAGGCGTCGGGCAGCAGTACTACCACCCTCACACGCCCAGGTTTTGAAAGATATCAGAATGTTTTTGATAGAGTCCAGAATAAGCCAACTGACAGAATTCAACATCATACTCAACTAAAATTGAATTTTCCGATATATCGCGGTGATGAAAATCCTACCGGGAGGATTTTTAAAGCGGAACAATACTTTGAGTTCAAAGGGATCGAACCCACTCAGCAAGTGCAGCTGGCGTCTTTCCATCTCGAAAAGCTTGCCTTACAATGGTATCGCTGGTTCACAAGGGATCGAGGTTCGATGAATTGGGCGGAATTCACCAAAGTTATCCTAAAACGCTTTGGACCCACAGACTACGATGATCTGTCAGAAGCCTTGTCTAGACTCAAACAAACTAACAGCGTTATAGCCTACCAAGAAGTCTTTGAGCGACTCTCACATAAGGTAGACGACCTACTTGAGAATTTTTAATCGGTTCTTTTATTGCAGATTTAAAAGATGATATACGGATAGATGTACGGGTCAAACAACCAAAGACTCTCTCAGAAACCATCAGTGTAGCCCATCTCATTGAGGAAAGAAATCTGCTGCAGCGGAAGCCAAGCTCTAATTTTTGTTTAGTAATGCCAAACTACAATCACAGGTCACAATCAACGACAACAGTGGGTCTTCTTGGGCCACCGCCGACGCAACCTGCAACCCAAACGACCATAACCAAGTTTCAAGGCCTTATTCGACGCATCACTAGTCAGGAAGCCAGGGAAAGACGAGAGAAGGGTTTGTGTTTCTATTGTGATGACAAATTCACTCCTGGACACCGGTGCACCAGGCCATAATTGTTCATGCTGGAAGACATACCCTTTAAAGATGGACCAGCCGACATAGACATGGAAATTGAGAACATTGTAGACGAGGCCATTCAGAAAATTTCCTTCCATGCTTTGGCCGGAATGACTCATCCACAAACCTTTCGAGTGATTGGAAAGGTAGGAAACAAAGATTTAACGGTCCTAATTGATGGGGGCAGTACCCATAACTTCATTGATCAAGCGATTGTAACCAAACTTGGGTTATCAGTAATCCGTGACAAGGTGTTTCGGGTAACTGTTGGAAACAAAGAAATTATCGAGTGTACAGGGCGGTGTATGAGGCTTCTATTAAATATACAAAGGTTATCAATTCGAGCAGATTTTTATGTTTTGCCCATTGCTGCGTGTCAAGCCGTTGTGTCCTTCTATTAATGGCTAGAAACATTGGGTCCGATTGAGACAGATTACAAACAACTAAGCATGTCCTTCTGTCAGGCAGGGAAATCACACACCATTCGGGGCTTACAACGATCCGAGCTAGCCCCCATGACTGAGAAGGAACTACTGCACCACTCAGGCCCCAGATTCTTCCTTCATATGATGTCAACAACAGCCCAGCCAAAACCAACCACACACATTCCAGCCGACCTGCAAAGGTTATTAACATAGTTTGATCACTTGTTCAAGGAGCCATCTGGGTTGCCGCCGGTACGAAGCCATGATCACCATATTTCCTTGCTTCCAAATCAGCCACCGGTTAGTACGAGACCCTATAGGTACCCTCATTATAAAAAAAATGAGATAGAAAAATTAGTGAGTGAGTTCCTTAAATCCGACATCATTCGTCCTAGCCGAAGCCCATTTTCATCACCAGTTCTGTTGATAAAAAAATCTGATGGCTCATGGTGATTTTGCGTTGATTATCGTGCTCTCAATGACATCACGATTAAAGACAAGTTTCTGATCCCAGTTATTGACGAGTTATTGGATGAATTACAAGTTGCAAAATATTTTTTGAGGTTGGATTTGAGGTCTAGCTATCATCAGATAAGAGTCCGTGATGATGACATCTCAAAAACTGCCTTCTGCACTCATGACGGTCATTACGAGTTCCTTATGATGCCCTTCGGTTTGACTAACGCTTCCGTTACCTTCCAAAACTTAATGAACGACATTTTTCGACCTCATTTATGAAGGTTTGTCTTGGTTTTTTTATGATATTCTTGTATACAGCAGGTCTTGGGATGAGCATTTGCGGCATCTAAAAGTAGTCCTCCAACTTCTGTCCACTCATCAGTTGTTTGTCAAAGCATCCAAGTGTCAATTTGGGGTTTTTATGGTCGACTACTTAGGCCATCGAATTTCATGGCATGGTGTTGCTGTGGATCCAAATAAGATCAATTCAGTCCAACAATTGCCTATGTCGACCTCAGTAAAGGGGGTTCGTGGATTCCTTGGTTTGGCGGGTTACTACCGGAAATTCGTTCGTGATTTTGGTTCGATTGCTGCACCTCTAACACAACTCTTAACCAAGGATGGTTTTTGGTGGACAACTGAATCTCAGGAAGCCTTTGTGAAATTGAAGACAACCCTTGTTACTCCTCCGGTTTTACATCTTCTGGATTTTGAACAGCCTTTTGTTGTCGAATACGATGCAAGCGGAACAGGTTTGGGAGCTATACTGTCATAAAATGACCAACCCATTATGTTCTTTAGCGAAGCCTTGAAAGGGTCAGCAAGGGCACTGTCAACTTACGATAAGGAAATGTTAGCAGTGGTGAAAGTTGTGCGCAAATGGTGACCGTATTTGTTGGGCAAGCCATTTGTAATCAAGACCGACCACCAAAGTTTGAAATACTTACTCGAGTAGTGCATTTCGACTCCTTCCCAAACTAGATGGCTGCCCAAACTTATGGGCTATGACTACACCATACTGTACAAACATGGCAGAGATAATCAAGGTCCGGATGCTCTATCTCGAGTCACCTTGCTTCAGTTTCAGGCCATCACGCTACCCTCTACAGGGCTATGACTACACCATACTGTACAAATATGGCAGAGATAATCAATGTCCAGATGCTCTATCTCGAGTCACCTTGCTTCAGTTTCAGGCCATCATGCTACCCTTTGCAGACTGGTGGTCCTCCCTACAACAAGAGGTAATTGACAATCCTTATTATACCACCTTGAGCAAGAATGCTTCATCCAATTATTTTCGTAAAGATAGAGTTTGGATGGAAAACAGTAAAGTCCACTTGAGCCCAAACTCCTCCTTACTACCTACAGTATTAGTAGACGCACACTCGTCGCCAGTAGGAGGACATTTTGGCTATCTTAAAACCATCAACCGGGTCAACTCAAGTTTTATATGGCCGGGGTTACGAACTGTTGTGAAGGAATTCATCCGAAATTGCATGGTTTGTCAACGTTGCAAGTATGACACTCTTAGACCAGCAGGGTTGCTATAGCCCCTAGCTATTCCGGATCGTATTTGGACTGACATATCCATGGATTTCATCGACGGGTTGTCGTCCACCCAAGGCCACAATACGATTATGGTGGTAGTAGATCGATTGTCCAAATTTGCTCATTTTGTGCGTCTCAAACACCCTTACATGGCGTTATCTATAGCCAAGGCTTTCATTTCTAACATTGTACGGTTACATGGAATGCCTCTCTCAATTGTTAGTGATCACGACCACATCTTTCTCAGTAATTTCTGGTGGTCCCTTTTTCAGTTGCACGGCACTGCTCTTTGTTACAGCTCCAGCTATCATCCACAGTTGGATGGACAAACCGAGGTAATAAATCGTATCCTTGAGCAGTACCTTCACTGCTACACATATGATAATCCAAAAAAATGGTTGGAATGGCTGCCATGGGCTGAGTTTAACTACAATACTTCAGTCCATTCGTCAACCAAAATAACTCCTTTCGAAGCTGTCTATGGCGTTCCTCCGCCTTCTATGATTTCGTATATTCCAGGTACTGCCAAAGTCCAGGCCGTTGACTATATAATGCGCTCAAGGGATGAAATACTTCGTGATCTTTGAAAAAATTTGGTTACTGCCTAGGTTCGGATGAAGTGCCAGGCTGATCGTCATCGACGAGAGGTTTTCTTTGAGGTAGGAGACTGTTTATTTACGTCTACAGCCATACCGTCAAAAATCTGTAGCGTTCCGGAGTTCGTTGAAGTTGTCTCCTCGATTCTTTGGTCCCTTCAAAATTCTTGCAAGGGTAGGGACTGTTGCATATAAGCTGGACTTGCCAGTTAGGGCATAAATTCACAACATGTTCCATGTCATTTACTAAGGAAACATTTTGGTCCGCTCGACTTACCTATAATGTCATTACCTCCTGTTTCTGCTGATGTCCAAATTTTACCAAAACCTGAAGTCGTTTGGATCGAAGGGTGGTTCAGAAGGGCAAGTATCGACCGAAAACTGAAGAATTGGTTCAATGGAAAGGCACTTCCCGTGAAGATGCGACATGGGAGAACTTATGGAAACTCTCCAAAACTTATCCAGATTTCCACCTTGAGGACAAGGACGCTCCAAGGGTGGGGGAATGATATGAATCAGAACTGGTGGCTTTGAGGTACACGTGGGGTTGGACCAAGTCAGAAGGATTATTGCAGTATTTGTTGTGTAATGTGTTTATTGCACTAGAATCGGTCAAATAAATAAAGGCTGTTAGTATTGTGCTCCATATCTTCAGCAGCCACTCTATTAGGATTTCCTTTTTTATTGCCATTTTCTTGCCTTGTCAGTTGTAATGCTTGCTAGCCTATTTAGGCAGTAAAGAAAGGGAATAAAGTTATCGAATTAAGAAATCAAACACTATTTAACCTCTGTTATTCTTCTTCTTTTCTACCCAAAATTAATTGTATCAAGCACTTTCACTTCTCTATAATTATATATTCAATCATTACAATTTATATGAAATAAGGTGTTTTGTACTATACAAGTTCAATTTATCCACCAATGAGTAGTAGCCATATTATTGCATCTTTTATTATCAATCACATACCTTCTTTTGAACATGGCTCCTCATATGGAAGTATTTCTCTCATTGCTCCTCTAAATCTCTCACTTTAACTTGCAAATTCAATACTTATTTTACAAAAAATACCCCCCTCAACTGAACACTTAACAATTATCATTAGCATCCTAAAGTGGAGCTATCTCCTCCCCATCACTAGCCTCCCCACTAGTCACACCCTCACCATGAGCCTTCATAACCATAGCTCACTTGTTTAAACACTACAGACCATCATAACCAACTCTTAAAAAATAAAAATAAAACATTTTATATCACGATTACAAGATGTAATTTCAACTTTACCTCTAATATCAGTAGAGATGTCTTTCTTCTCTTTTGGATTCTCAATTCTCTCCCTCACTTTCAGTTGAGATTCAACAACCCCCACATTAGCCTTCCAATTAGGTTTCTAAGGTGACGAAGAACATAACGGTCGGTTTGGCCATGAACTACCCTTATGCTTAAGTTGTCTCTCTATTTTTTTTCCATATGCATCATATTCTCTAACTCCATATAATATTACAACTCTATAATATTCACAATCTCATGATTTAGCTCATTCAAGAACCTAGTCATAATAGTCTCTCTATCCTCCACTAAATTAGCCAGAACCATCGCAATCTGCATCTCCTTGTGGTACTCATCAATACTCTTTCTACCTTGGCTCAAACACTGTAACTTTTGGTATAATTCCTTATAATAATGATTCTGAATAAATTATCTCCTCATAATAGCCTTCATCTTTTTCGAAGTCTCAACAGGCCTCTCACGATTCCTTTTACGACTCAACATAAGCTAATTACACAATAAAATAGCATAGTCTATGAGCTTAATTACTATAAGCTTAACCTTTTTACCCTTTGAATAGTTATGACAATTAAATAGGAGCTTTATCTTCTTTTACCACTCCAAATACACCTCAAGATTGTTTTTCCTTTAAAATGAAGGAATTTTCATCTTAATATTGTCCAAACTCTTATCTACTCCATTTTAGTACCTAAAATTACTCATATCATCTTCTTGGTTGAACTGCCCATCTCTCATAACCCCCTCATACCCATAGTTTCTAAACTGCCCTAACTGATCTCTATAGCCTAAAAGCACAATATTATAATCCGCATCACTTATCTCATCAAAATTATCGTCAACAACGGGACTAACACTCCTTTCACGTCTCTTAACATTTTTTCCACCCAAATCAACTCTATTATGCAAACCATTAATTTCAACATCACGTCTCTCCTTTTCTCCATCATATCCTCTAAATTTTCTATTACCATATTTATCATTTCCATATGTTGTGCTAAGGCTTGAATTTGAAAAGCCTGATTTTCAATTGGTGGTGTTGTCTTGGTGTTGTTTGACATCTTTAAATTTGTAAAATACATTAGTGATAAAGAACAATTTATTTCCTCATTTACTCCCTCATATGTTCACACTCCTCATGTGTTTACACTTCTCTCGTGTTTCACTCATTTAGGCTTTTCACTTTGAAATTCAATACAACCAAATAGAACAACATGTTAGTACAATCCAAATATGTGTAACAAATAAAGAAGCAAGAAATATATAAAAAAAAACAAAAATAAGACTACAATTATGATTTTGTGAATAGCAAATGAATTTGAACGAAATATAGACTTTTTAAAGAAGCGGAATAAATCAGAAGCAAAATTAATGAAAATAACTTTATTAACACCTAAATATCCCAAATATAAATTTAGTATACTGATTAGGCTGATTTCGACAGTAGCAAAACATTTTTTATAAGTTGACGCAAATTATACTTGTTTTCGTAATCTAATACCATAAAAATCAAACAAAGTTCAAATGACCCCAAATTTAATATTTGATGTTATTATACTAAAAAAAACATATAATATGAATTTTAAAGCGACTCTAGCATGGTTTGATTCACTCTCTTTTGTATTAGGTTTTCATGACAGAACTATATCTTTAACTTTCTAACATCTTTTTTTTATTTAGTGTTACTGATATGTAGGGATAATAACTAAAATAATGAGAAATTGTTTTTCATAATAATAGATGTTGCAAGCAAGAGAAAGAGTAGAAGATTAAAATCAAAGAGAAATTTAAACGCAGAATATAACAAAACAAAATTTTCAAAAAAGTATAAACTAAATTTTTTGAGCCTAACTTTGATATTAACTAATATAAGCCCCATGAATATAAAGATCCAAAAACCCATAACGAAGTAGATGACAAACCTGGAAAGTTAAAATTAAGGTTTATGGTAGATAAACCTTGACCTAGAGATAATTATGTACCTGAGAATCAAAGGTATTAGAAATTGACCTTGGACCCACTGATTATATAAAAAAATCAAGAAACAAAAGTATGTAAAGACACCGCAAAGTCAGTTATACCTTGATTAGTCAAATTTATTCTTTGTCCCATGAAAGAGAAAAGTGATGTATCATACAAAACACAAGTTTATTCAAAACATCATGGCTACTGAATTTTGCAGCAAAGAAAATAATTTACAGTCCTCTTAAATAACCTTAATGGACCTTTTTTGGGTTGCAAATAATAGGCCCATGCTAATAATTGGCTAACACAATCCTAATGCTTAAAACAATCCTAAAACATTGATTATGGGCCAAAATAAACCAAAACTAAAATAAAAGCCCTGAAATTAATGTAAATATCCAAATAAAAAAATAAAACCTTAAAATAATTTAAAATAATAAAAAATAATAATTCAACCAAAAATAATTTGCCATTGAATACATCAGTCCTTATTTCCTTGATAAATAAGAAATTTTTATAAGAAAATGATTTTTGAACATTAAGGAATCATTACCATACTTGGAAACTATGTTGTTGTCCATTAAAGATTTTTATAGAACTAGGAAACTCAAAAAAAAGTTGTTGAATATCCATGTATTATATATAAAAAAAAAAAAAGATTCTTCTCCAAATAGAAAGTTCACAAGTCAAAAGACAACAAATAACAAAATTTGTATTGCATTTGCTGGCCTATATCATAAGATCTTTGTGAACTCTAATTAATCTAAACCCAATGTAAAACAATATGTCTGGAGATGCCTGGTAAAATTTAAACTCAATCCAGCGATTAGATTGATAGTTATGCTTGATAACTTAAAACTAGATAGTACGTACAATTATGCTAGAATCCGAATTTCTTTGTTCAACCTTTTCTTGGATTGTGTTAGTAGGTGATGTGATCTAAACTACACCAAATGATCCATCCATTAGAAGTTCTAAATGGGATAATTGCAAGATCAAGGGCAAAGAAGCTCAAAGATGCATTTAATGAGTTTATTCAGAGTTTTTAGATCAAGGTGAATTTCAAGGATGCTACATTTTCAATAAGTGATGATTAGAACTTAATCAATTTAATCTATATACAAGAGGGTATTGATCTATCTACTTCATAGGATAATTAATTTTAGCTTAAAAGGCGGTTTTAGGCTTATTTTTTCAATTATATAGTTTTATGCTAACAAACAAACATAATTTTTTATCTGATCGTTGGATCAGGCTGAAATTATACCAAAAGTTTTTGGAGGTCATGTTTTATATATGGTTGAAATTTCATGTGAATTAAACATTAGGAAGGCCTTTCAATAAGGTTAAAAAGATATGCAAGATTTGTATTAGTTTCCTAATTGATTTAGGATTTTTTTTTCTATTTTATTTAAAACTTTTTTATTATATTTCCAGCGTTGTTTATGATATTCTTACCTTGTACGTATAAATAAGGTTATTTAGCTTGTATTAAAGTTTTTTGGAACAAATTTTGATTTCATAATAATCTATTGAGTGTTTATGAGAGGATTATCTTAATTTAGTTATTCATTGAACTACTCTGACTTATCGAATAATTAACCAAGCTTTGTAGTGTCTTCTACACTTATCATTCGTGTCTCTTCACTACACCATTAAACAGTTTTACAGACGGAATAATTCTGTCGGTCTAAGGCATGAACTCCGTCAGTGAAATTATTACCGACGGTCTCACCGACGGCCTTCGTCCGTTGGTATACTAATCATCGGTAATTCTCCTTTCCATCGCTAATTCTGTCGCAAATTAAAAAAACCACCCATCGACAGAACACCGACGGTCTTACCGACAGATACGCGCGGCAAAAAAAATTCCCGCGAGAACATTACCGATGGACTACACCCGTCTGAATTTTCAACGGTAAGTACCGATGGATAGTCCGTCGGTAATAGTTATGGTAAACACCGACAAAAATATTCCGTCGGTAATTATGGCATGGATGGTAATTGTTTGGCAACTCTCTGTGAAATACCGACGGAAATTATCTGTCGGTAAAGTCGTCAGTATGTATTTAAAAAAAAAATATATATATATATATATATATATATATATATATATATATATATATATATATAATTTATTAATAGTAAAAAAGCTTAATAAACAAATAAAATTGGATTAAATATTAAAAATATAAAAATAATGTTAAATAATATTCATCCAAATTCATCCAAATATTCATTACAAATTTAATGTGTTTAAAAAACAAAATTAAACTAGAATAGCGGCGGAGCTAGAGGAGGAGGAGGAGGCTGGTTGTTCCCGGGACCGTACGGCCAAAAAGGAATTGCACATGTATCATCACCCATCTTTGATCTCATCTCCTTGACCATTTGACGGAGCTAATCATAATTCATTGAGAGTTGTTGATATTGTTGTTTCAAGGCAATGAACTCCTCAGACTGGGTGCTCGATACTGATGGAGAGCTCCTAACGGTAGAGACACTACGGGTCGGCTGCAAGTTTTCGATTGTAGTGTTAGAGAGCCCGTAAACTTGATTTTTTTCGGGTCCACCAGACGATCCCACCTACATTCATAAATCTAGATCGAAATCTGGTTGGGTTGAAAGATTGTCCCCATATCTCTCCCTCAACTGGCTATTATAGGTCTCCTAAAAATTTTTAAAAAAATCATCATATTCAATTCAAGAAAATAAAAACTTACAAAATAAAATGAATGAACGAACATACCACGAAGTGCTGAGCACGGTTGTCCATGAACTGCTGCACCCCCTTTTGGCGGTCTTGACTTCGCACATGCATCTCTACAAACAGCTCCATTAGACTCGGCTCACGTCCAAGAGACGCAGCCTGTAAGGAAAAAATAGGTTGCAAGTTAAATATATTATAAGGAATGAAAAATTAATTAACGATATATTTCATTACAATTAATCTTACCATCCGCTTTGCATGTGCGCTGAATGGGACGGATCCGCCAATGTGCTTGGTCACCGAACCATGAATTTGCTGGTTTTGGTTGTTGGTGCCGGATTGTGAGTGCCGTGAGAACTGCTTTGAGGTCACGTGCTCAATATATGTCATCCATATTTCCCCCGAGATGAATGGCGGTTTGAATTCCCGCCAAACCGCCACCTCATTCCATCCTTCAAGATCGTTATCCCTCACATGTCTTTTTGATTTTTTTTTTTTTGTATTATACCAAAAATCACGCAACCTACTTCCATAGTAACAAATTAGAATTTAGAACATAAAATTATAAAATAAAAATAAATATTATTTTTAATGTTGCCTAGTTGCCGCATGATTCTCCCACTCTCCTCACAACTTTGTTGTTCGCCCTATCCCATTCAAATTTGTTATGTGTATATAAATAATTCATATAAAATAAAAATAGTACAAGATATAAAATTATAAAAATAATTTATTAAAAATAAACTGGAAATTAAAAGTTAACACCGACCTGAAATCGCTTAAACCATGCATCGATATTAGGTTTCCACTTAGGATGTCTAGAAACTTGGCTCCATTAAAACAATGGAATCTCTATCGACGATTTAAACGCCAATGTTATAGCCCTTGCAGCCTCAATGTTTGTGAACCTGAAATTAAATAAAATTAGTAATATTAATTAATTGTTCATAAATTATGTTATAAGTATTAAAAAAACTAAAACCTAAACAAACTTATATTGAGAGGTCATCCTTCCATTGTATCTGGTACTTGCGAGTGAATTGACCCCGCTGTGAAGGCACATCGCTTCTGTGCTGTGAAACCGCGCTAGAAGAGGCAGCATCACAAGTTAGCGTAGATTTCTCACCATGATCAGCACCTAAGGATACGTCATCCTCACTGCTAGAAGAACTAGCTGCAACCGTCTGCTGACGACGTGCTGTAGATTTCATTCTACGCATCTAGCACCTCCCCTATACTGAAGACTACCCACAGTTTTCAAATCTGCAAATCTTTACAATAACCACAAACCAATTGACTCCAGCAACATTATATATACAACCTAACATTTATAGAAATTCAATCATTTAAAAAAATTCGACTGCACCTCCCCTATATTAGAGACTACTCACAGTTTTCATATCTATAAATATTGCAAAATCAACTCTATACAACCTAACATATACAACCTAACATCTATAGAAATTCAACATTTATATATTTTCAACTAAAATCAATCAAATTCATAAATAACAATTAAAAATAATAAAAATAATAAACAACATAACAAACAATAATATCCTAAAATTAAGATAAACTAATTAAATTTAATTCTATATTTCAATTAACTTTTAAAACATAAATTCAACAATAACAATTATAGCAATACAAACAATAATATCCTAAATTAAGATAAACTAATTAAATTTAATTCTATATATTAATTAACATTTAAAACATAAATTCAACAATAACAA
>Ga0325404_1004771_pt1 | contig 14381 bp, 3 predicted proteins | sample PopdelMetagenome_18_FD_205664 | JGI IMG/M metagenome (GOLD analysis project Ga0325404, IMG submission 205664) | Populus deltoides microbial communities from Bellville, Georgia, United States - Xylem-Control-R1 | ecosystem: Host-associated > Plants > Phyllosphere > Stem > Wood/Secondary xylem... | reverse complement strand
ATGACTAAAAATTCTAGTAAATAATGTGTCAACCATAGTAATGCGTCATAACTTTGAGGAAGAGAGAGCATAATGGGTTATATCACTTAACCCCTTTTGCATAATTTTGTTAATTTATATTCTGATGTTTTAGTCTGGTTGAACACCAGTCAGTCCCTGTACTTTTAAAATCCCCCCAAACCTAAACAACCTTAGCATCGTCATTTGATCATGTCTAATATTCCGTGGGCTTGTTTTAATTTATTCATGGAGGGCGGAGAAAGTCATGAACCTCAGGTCGTACTTGATACTTTAATTGCAGGTGTGCGCAAGTGTGTCATCAGAGTCCACAAACATGAACGAACTTCTCCAATGGAATGATCTTTATGGAGAAGGTGGATCTAGAAAGAAGAAATCGCTCAGCTATTTCATGTAGAGATCCTATCTTTATGTATAGGCATTTCTTGTTTAATTTGTTCTTGAGTCGCCTGATTCACCCAAAAGGCGGGGACCTGTATTTTTTGGAAATTCCGTCGCAGGTTCCCCCCCCTGTACCATAGAGTAGGTTTTAATTTATTCACCGCGTTTAGGACTTCTACCAGTATTTATTTGCAGGTTACTTGGCCACAGCTGCTTTTTTTTCTCTCTTCTTAATTCAATTTTCCCCATCTTGTTAGCATGTAAATACTAGTTTTGATCAATGAATAAAGCAGTTTTTACCTTATTCGCCTCTCGTATCTTAATATTAATTGTGACATATCTAAATTTAAACGATCAGGATCATGAAAAGATTCCCCCCTCTGTGTTCTTTTATCACACAGAAGAGGTTTAAGTTTAAAAACCGTTTGAAGGAGGAGAGATGGTAATGTCAGGGATACCTTTCCTTAGAAAAGGAAAATGCCAATCTGTATTCATTCGAACGAAAGAGAAATTAGGTCATATTACTTGTTCGTAGGTCATATTACTTGTTCTTATACATCATCATGAGAATTATTTCCTCATTGTACTGGAGGCGAGGTACAAAAATAGGAGAAGCCTAGTAGGGCTTGAAAAAGGAATGCTAATACTGCATAAAATAAAGCGTTCCCTCCGAATAATAATTCTATATGAACAAGTAGGATTACCTGCAAACCACTCCACCATTCATCTTTAATGGAATAGGGCTAGCCATTACACCTTAATGGATATCGTCCAAAGAAGATCGGAACTGGACTGCACCGTTATTTTTTCTCCTCGGACTAAGTTTGACGTGCTTACCACATCTCCAAACCTCATCTCCGTGTTATCTGCACAAAAATAAATAAATTAATTAATCTGTAAACCAAACCCCTAGGGAAATGAGTACATCAAATATATAAGCTAGATGACAAAGATAAGCCAACATAAAATAAAAAATAAATCAAATATTAATAGATAAAATAAAAAAATAAAAAAACAACCACTAAATGAGGCAAACCAATCAAACTTTGCGACCCGAATCATGCGAATGAGATAGGAAAATGAGTATATGAAATATATAAGCTAGATCATGCGTCCAAGATAAGCCAACATAAAAAAAAAAAATCAAAATCCAATTATAAACAAATCAAATATTAAGAAATAAAATTAAAAAAAAAGAAATAAAAAACAACCACTAAATCAAGCAAGTCAACCAAACTTTGCGACCCGAATCATGCGAATGAGATAAAATAATAGCAAGCAAACCGGAAAAGATTACAAAGCTTATTCCAAAACAACTCAATGTTTAAGAATAAAACATAATAAATATTAATTTTTTTAAAAAAAAACAATCCAAAAAAAAAATTGAACAAACTTGGACTAACTCGTTGAACCCCTAGTCTAAGTGTTGGGATTGAGATAGATGAGTAGAAAGGAAATTGATGAAAATCACAAAGCCTAATATAAAAAAAAAACTCGAGTCTTAAAGAATAGAACTGAAAAGAAAAATTAATTCTCAATCAATTTTAGGAAAGAATTGAAAAAAAAATATCAATTTAGAAAATTTATCAAAATAAATTTAACAAACAATAACAATAAAAAGAATAGGAATAACCCAAATGATTTTTAAATTAGAAAAATATTTTATAGAAAGCATAAAAATTAAAATAAGAGATCGATAACCCAAATGATTTTTAAATTAGAAAAATATTTTATAGAAAGCATAAAAATTAAAATAAGAGATCTCAATCTCCAATTGAATAAATATTGAATAATGAAACTAAAAAAACACAAGTTTTAAAAAAGAAAAAAAAACCAAGCAAACTCAGGTAGATCTCATAAACCTAGGTTAATGTCTAAAACTTGTAACCCATGAAATCAGTCTCAATCAAGAGGCTCAATTCTCAACCAATTTAATATAGAAACATGAAATAAAAAAAAATAATTTTAAAAAAATTGTCAAAGTATAAAGAAAAAAGAACGAGGATCAAATTTGAAACATTAAAAAATTAAAAGGGGATGAAATTAAAAAACAATTTCAATTTTATAAATTATTTCAAATAAAACAAATAGTAATGAAAAGAAAAAAGATCAAATATAAAGGAATAACAAATTGAATGGTTACTTTGAATTTTTAAAATGCAACGTTAAAATCAAGGAGAGAAAAGAACGAGAGGAAAGGTCGTCGACGCCAAACCAGAGAGCTATTGGCTAAACGCACTGCCGCATCACGAAGAGAACACCAAGAAGATTCAAACGCTGCCACGGGAAGCAACGTTTGATCACCAAACAACCCCGCATGCGCCACATGAGCTGCCCACTTGCATGTGCATTACACGCACCACCAAGTCTTTTTAATAATAATTAATATTTGTTCAAATACAAAAATGCCCTTAGATCAACTTGATATTAACAAAAAAAAATGAAAAAAACCCTAGAAAGAAGTTTAATAAACTTTTCTCTAAAAATAATTAAAATTGAAATCATTTTACTGTGCTAAAATTGAAAAAACTAGAAAGCCTCTAGACATAAGTTATAATATTTTTTTTATTCTAAGGTGACCAATTTTTTTTTATTTAACTATGAAAAAAAGGTAAAAAGACCAAGATATCCTTACATAATTTGAAAATGACAATAGAAGAAATCATGGTGAAAAGATCTCATTGCCTCCTGTGTCGGGAAAACTGTAATTGCACTGTTACAGTGAATAATAATGTGCGAGTAGGTTTGAGTAGGTATACGGCAATTTTATGAAAAGTTTTAAGTTTTTGTTGATGTTGACCAGAGAACACAAGAGTCAGGATTTTAACTCTACATATTTCTGCTTATTAGCTCAGCAAATGAGAGCAATCACCAGAATAATTTCAAAGCAATATACTTACTGAGATCCCATTGAAGCCCTGTTGTTGTGGTGCTCACAGATGGCATCCCTATTGGAATGAGTCCGCAATGCGGACCCTCGACAGAAGATTGAATATAAATCTCATGAAGGTGAGTACTTGGAAGTAAGTAGATTAGGCAATCATCCGATAGAAGAATTAGTCGCATGGTTGAGAAACGATACAGCACGTTCATGTTTCCAGCCTCGTGGTCAAATCGTCCACCAAGTGCTCCAGCTACAAGAATGCAAAGCTGCAAATTAAAGCAAAAGCTAAAAACCTGTCATAATGCCAATCTGAGTAGGGAACAGTCACAACTTTGGTGGTGCAGTTTAATTAATACTGACAAGTTCCAAAGCAAAAACTAGCCAGGATTGTTACGAAGAACAGGGAGATCATGATTCTGGGAATTTATTTTGCAACTCTCGAAAATTCAGAAATTTTGAACTTTGTACTTTTAAAGCAACGAAATGACTTCCAGGGGTGCATATGGAAACAGGCAAAGACTGGAATCATATAATGTCAGAAATTATTGTGTTAGTTTTACAAGAAGTGAAAGTTAAGCTGCACTAAAAACTTAGTGTCTCAAATATATGCTATCGTAAAATCTACACACATGCACGCTTTAGGCAGGCACTGCACTCACCAAATCACAGAGACTCAAAAAGTAAATCAACCAAAATTATTTATACAAGTGTCCAGGTAGAAGATGGTACATGCACGAGATGAGGAGGCACCTTGGAAAAGGAAGATTTGAATATGAATAAGTTTATCTTACATTCGATTTATCCAAGTTTGGAGTGAGGTCCCGTATGTAGGCTACACACTTATGTAGATCTGTGGAGTCCTGATCATGAGATTCATCAACTACCTTGGTCCCCTGCATTTTGGAAGCAAGCAAAAGTATCTGAACAAGGTTGACTGAACACACTCGGGGAAAAAATCATGTAAAAGCATGGCCCAGAAATCAGTTGAGAAAATTAAAAAAGAGCTTCAATCATAAGGTGCCAACTCCTAGCACGATAAGTTGGCAGGGCATGAAACGGAGATACTTCGGAAGAATAAAAGGAAAACATCCTGCTGATACTACAGTGATATAAGTGGGGCAAAGAGACTGAATTACCAGGTTGGTATAGAAGTCCAGTACTTCTGTCCGAACTGAGTCCATGTCTCCTTTGATTATGTCCGGCTTGTACCTGGTTGAAAGCTACTAGTCGGAATTACTGAAGATGACAGGCAGTGAATTGAGAACCATGGTGTCAAGAACCACCACACATAATTCATGTCTCTAAAGTATGATATGTCTAACTACTATTCCAAATCATCTAAAGCTCTATAGTGTTCACTCTTGTCTGCTCAGACAGCAGCCTTCATGAACAGCCTTGCTGGAGGAAGAGAAACGATGATATGCTCAGTAGATGTCAATCAGAAAAGCACAAGGTTGTTCGGAAATAAAAATATAAGTTTTAGCAACTTTTAAGAATTCTAAATTGCCTAACATGTTTGGACACCGTGACAAACCTAATACAATGTAGAACTTTGAGTTGGGTCTCAACAGTCCCTCAAACGTTTTAAGAGCCAGATCATTGCGCACGTATACGTACTCTTTCCCAGAAAACTTCAAAACAAGCATCTAGATTCTCCAACACAAATAAATAATTCCGGGTTCGTTCATTTTAGAACAACTCTATCCACACCTGACTTGGCCTTGCTGATCTCATTCAGCCATGAATCCACCATTAGCATAGATCCCGTCAAAAAAGATTTCGTTTTTGTGTCAATCAAACCAGTTTAAGACCCAATAGTAAAATGAATGAACAGATTTTTATCATGTAAAATCTCAAAAGCAACCTCTCTATATATATAAAATTAAACAGAGAAATAGACCTTTGTCGAACATCAAGAGCGTCATCGCTAGGGAACAAAAGAGGCATCTCGTCGAACACCCGATTGGCACCTCCATCAGCACACACCCTCACCTGTGCTGTTATACACATAAAACACACCCCCAAAAACCAGAAAAAAAAAATTGTCACGCTCACGCTGGCAAGCAAAGAAAGAAAGATAAAGCCACAAGGGAAACCGAACCGTGGTTCCAGAGAAGCGGGGTGAATCTGGGGAGGGGTCGGTTAAGGACGACAAGTGCGTAGGTTACAGAGGAGCTGTGGTGGTTACTGGGAAGAAGGAACGTGGAAGAATGGGTCATCACCTCCATCTTCTGCTTATTTAATTAAATTAAACTGAAAATAAAAGCGGAGACGTCTTTCTGCTTTTCTATACAGATGTTCTTTTTCAATGCTCAAAAATTCATACAGAAATTGAATATTTAAGGTGCGGTGGTGGCGGTGGCGGCGGCGGCGGCGGCGGCACTGATTTCAACTTAATTTTGCAACTTGCAATCACCTCTTGGCAACATATTCTTATCCACCTGGCAGCAAACTATTTAGGAATTCTACTGTTACCTCAAGGTTTTTCCACAGATTCTCTCCAAACTGCATAAAATATCCCCACAAAAAATAATCAGTGGTGATTAGAGACTTTTAAAAAAAAAAAAATCAAATCACGACTTTTTGGTTGTTGTGATTGTGGAAGAGTTGACTAATCAACAATGGGAGCGAAAGCCGTGTTTGTCGCATCCCTGGCCATTCCCTACAATAATTCCTCTTACGGTGTGAGACATGGAGAGGCAAGTGTAGTCAAAGTGTTGCCGTTTATGGATATGTAAACTTTTTAGTTATAAAGTGCTGACCCCGTTAATATTAGTTCAATTCATTGACCGTTCATGAATAAAATAATTGAAGCGTGTGTTCGTATGATAATTTTATATAAAAAAATTTATTTATATAACATTATTTTTCTTGTTATTTTTCATTAAAATTTCAATCATCTTCTATGCGATTTTTTCTAGATTTTGTGAGCCTTCTAGGGTTTTTTTTTTTAGCTGTTGTTATTGGCGAGAGCATTTTTCTTTTATTTTTCAATTTTTTTTTTAATCCTACATGGAAAGCTAGAAGATTTCTCTAATCCTGTCAAATAATGGCATAGTTCCGGATCCAATCCTAAACGCATTTTCAGTGGGGACCTTGCATATTGAGATCGAGAAGAGTAAAAGGCCAAAAATATGAATGATTTTGGTTTGAAATGAAAAAAAAAAAATCACACATGGAAACTTGCTACAACAAAATAAGATTTCACAATTCCTCCTACAAAAATCACTCTAAATTTTTTTTTTAAAGATAATCTTAAAAAAAATATATAGAAAAACACTATAATAAAACAAAAATCATGTAAAGAAACATTATAATAATTTATAGTATTTTTAAAAAAATCTACGAAACAATATTCTCAATTAGTTTAATAAAAAAAATTAACAAAGATCATTTTGAAAAAAAAATCATATAATGAAATATTATAGTAAACCATAATATTTTAAAGAAAAAAATTAACTAAATTCTTAGTCAGTTCAATATTAAAAAAAAATCAATAAAAAAGGGAAAAGGAGAACGGAAAACAAATATTAGGAAAATAAAGGGAAAAAAAGATAAAATAAAAATAAATGACAAAACATAACAAAAAAACCAAAATGAAAAAAAAAACATGTGAAAAAGTTACAGTTCCCACACATGTTTTATTTATTATTTAAACTATTTATTAGATTTTAGGAATTCATTATCTTACTTTTATTTATCATTTAATAAAAAAAAAATTAGTTAATATATAAAATGTAAAAATACATCAACAGAGGAGCGTTTCGTTTAAAGAGAAGTACCTGCACAAGCAGGGATGGATGAAGTAGAAGTGAGAATGTTGGGTCGAGTAACTCAAATATTAGTGAGGATACAATAAACCTAAGAATTCTTTAGCAAGGTTCGTCCGCGGAGTGTGAGTCCGGGCCTCTCTCTCTATATATATATTATTAAAAAAATCTAAATATTCTATAAATATATTTATATATTATAAATATATATTTTGGATTATGTTTAAACAGTTTTATGACTGGTTTAACAATATTTATACCATATTTATTATTTATTTAATAAAATAACTATTTTAAAAATATTTACTTTATTCAAACTAGATAAAGTTGATATCCATTGCATTAAGATTTTATTTGTTTTTTAAGTTTGAAAGCATGTATGAATTATTTTTTAAATATTTTTATATTATTTTGATACATTCATATAAAAAATAAAAATAATAATATTATTTTAAAATATTTTTAAATAAAAAATATTTTAAAAAACAATACTTAAAAGCTATTTGGAATATGGTGGAAACCATGTTTTTAAAAAATTAAAAATATTTTTTTAAAATAATTTTTTTATATTTTAAATCATGCATTGCTTTTAAAAATAAATTTTTTTTAAAATTAAAATCATATTATTTTAATATATTTTAACATAAAATACATTTTAAAAAATAATTACAACTATATCGTAAAAAAAAACCAGCCTTTCTTTTTGGCGGCAAATCAACTAGCGCAACAGTTTCCAGTCCCCAACTCTCTCTCTTTCTCACTACCAAATCCAAAACCCTAGCTCCCTAACCAAATAGATTCTACCCCACTTGTTTTCTCTCTTCTTTGCTCTACAAAATCAAGTTTCTTGGGTTAATGTTCAATTTAAGGCTTCTATGGAATCCTCCGCAATCACTATCAGGCCTATAAACAAAGTCGCTGTCCACAGAATCTGCGCTGGTCAAGTGATTCTGGACCTCTCATCCGCAGTCAAGGAGCTTGTTGAAAACAGCTTGGATGCTGGCGCTACTTCCATCGAAATCTCTTTGAAAGACTACGGCCTGGAATCCTTCCAGGTCATCGATAATGGCTGCGGCGTCTCTCCTAATAATTTCAAGGTAATATAATTTTTTTTTAATTGATTGATTGATTAAGCATTGAGTATTTGGTTATGTTGCTTGCGTGCTTGTTGCCGCAGGTTCTGGCACTTAAGCACCACACCTCCAAATTGGGGGACTTTCATGATCTTCAGTCTTTGACCACATTTGGTTTCAGAGGAGAGGCATTGAGTTCGCTTTGCGTGTTAGGAGACCTCACTGTTGAAACAAGGACCAAAAACGAGCCGGTGGCTACACACTTGACTTTTAATCATTCAGGTTTGTTAACAGCCGAGAGAAAGACAGCCCGACAGGTTGGCACGACAGTCACTGTGAAGAAGTTGTTTTCCAGTTTGCCGGTGCGAAGCAAAGAATTTAGCCGCAACATTCGCAAGGAATACGGAAAGCTTATTTCTTTATTGAATGTGAGTGTTTTCTGATGTTTATTCTCTCTTCATTTCATAACATTTGTGTCTATTAGATTTAGTGTTTTGGATACGAGGGTTTTGATTGAACTTCAAAGAAATGCTATGTGGTGTGCCTATGAAACAGAATATAGTAATTCTGCTATATGATGATGTCTTCTGATTATCCATTTAAATTAAAGACCTTTTTCCTTATTTTCAGGCCTATGCTCTTATTTCAAAAGGCGTTCGCATAGTCTGCTCTAACACAACTGGTAAAAATGCAAAGTCTGTAGTACTAAAAACCCAAGGAAGTGATTCCCTTAAAGATAACATCATAACAGTGTTTGGCGTGAACACCTTCAGCTGCTTAGAGCCTGTGGATATAGATATATCAGGCAGTTGCAAGGTTGAAGGCTTCCTTTCTAAGTCTGGTCAAGGCAGTGGTCGCAATTTGGGTGATAGACAATACTATTTTGTAAATGGTCGACCAGTGGACATGCCTAAAGTCAGCAAGCTTGTGAATGAACTATACAAAGGTGCAAACTCCCGACAATATCCCATCGCAATCATGAATTTCACCATTCCAACTACAGCGTGTGATGTTAATGTGACTCCTGACAAAAGAAAAATATTCTTTTCTGATGAGAGCTCTATACTGCTTGCTCTAAGGGAGGGACTGGAAAAAAATTATTCTTCAAGTAATTCCTGTTATTCTGTTAATAAATTTGAGAATCATGCTAAGGCAGCAGATAGCTCTCAGCTGTGCTCTCCTCGCGAGAAATCTAATATGTTATCAAAACAATCATCTGCAAATGGCAATGACAGTGAAGAAACTCAAACAGATGCAGAGGACAGCAGTCCACTCATGACAGTTGAAGTCAAATCTAAGCCCTTTCAAGTTGGAGAAAGATCTATCCATGACATCGAAGAAAAGTTTATGATGAAGGACTTTGCTCTTAGATTACATGGCATTAAGAAAACTGATAGTCTTACAAACAGTAACAGCTGCAAAGCAACGACACATCTCAATACTGTGACGGATCAAAATGCACAATGCCCGTCAAGAGTGGTTGAGCGAGTAAAGGGGGATTCAAATGGTCCTTCAGGCTCCTTTCAATCAAAACTCAGCAATTTTTTAACTGTCAATAAGAGAAAGCGTGAAGACATTACTGCACAATTGTCTGAAGTTCCTGTTCTAAGAAATCAGACCTCTGAATGTCAATTGAAGAAAAGTGATATTGACATTCATGATGCGGTTACAAGTCTTCCTTTTAATCATCACCACATTGATGATTCTACTGAGTTTACTGATGCTGAGCCCCCCAAACATCACAGCACAGATGTGATCATCAATAAAACAAGGAATAATTCAGGATTGCAGCCTAAACTTGCGGAGGTACATGGTTCTTAGTTCTTTTTCAAAATAATTCCTCCCTTTCTTGTTTGATTGTGAAAACCATTTTTACTTTTTCACATGAATGCATGTGTGACCTAATGCACGATTGCAGCCTAAACTCTTGATGTGTGAGTTTTACTACTTTATCCGCAGGATCCATCAGGTGAGCAAAATTCATCTTCTCCCGATGATGTCCCATCAATTACTTCCCCTTGCAAAGGGCTTGGAAATTTGTTAGAGGATCTTCCTGTTGCCTCTCCTCCAGCTCAATCTTCCATCGAATTATTAGATGCTCCAGTGCCTTTTTCTGCCCAACAGATATGCTCCACCTTGCAATTTAGCTTTCAAGACCTGCATTCAAGAAGGATGCAGAGGCTGTCAAGGTTGCAATATGGCAAATTCACGTTTGGAGGCACAAAGAGAAGGTCTACAAATTAATGACTTTCTTCAAGTAGAGAAATATAAATTCTTCTGTTCTTAACCAACTTGGTTTTTCTTGCTCAGTCATAGGAGCTATGCTGCTGCTACACTGGAGCTCTCTCAACCAGACAATGAGGAGCGGAAATTAAGGGCTTTAGCTGCTGCTACAACTGAGTTAGAAAGACTATTCAGAAAAGAAGACTTTGGTAGAATGAAGGTTGTTGACTCTATTTATTTAATCATATGCTTGAACAGTGCACATAGTTAAGTAGAAGCATAAGTTTTCTTGTGTACATAGTCTTTCCTACATAGTCTTTCCTTTTCTATTTTTTTGCTGTCCTATTCATCATTTCATGAATCCATTCAGTGTCTTGTGAAGATCTTTAAACAAGAGTTTTTCAGCATTGTGGTTGGCCCTTTTTAAATTGGGCTGGTCTGTTTGTGAAACTTTAGGGTAGCCAAATTTTTAGCAAGAATGCTTTCTATGATGACAATAAACTGGTGAATGACCCATGGTTACTGTTTTTTTTTCCCTGTAGGTGATTGGTCAATTTAATCTTGGTTTTATCATTGGGAAATTAGATCAGGATTTGTTTATCGTGGATCAGGTGATTTTCTATCCAAGATTGTGTATGGCATCTATTTTTCATCATTTGTGTGTTCTGACAATTTCATTTGAACACTGAAGTTGATTAAATGCTTGTGTTTAATTGCCTTGAGACTGCACTTACACGGAGAATGTGTAGAATTCTCATACTGTTTTCCATTTTTTTTAGCATGCTGCTGATGAGAAGTATAATTTTGAGAGACTCTGTCAATCAACCATTTTAAACCAGCAGCCCTTGCTTCGGTAAGGAGTTTATGACCTCTTGAATTGCTCTTGCTAACTCTCTTGTAAGTTGCGAATGTAAGATGCTTGATATAGTTTCTAAATTGCAATGTTGATGAGTGAATGTGGATCTTGGATTAAATCAGTGTTAAAATACCTACACGATCTAAAATCCTTTTAATCAAAATAAGTTGCAGATCTATCTAATGAACAGGGAGTCCACTAGTAAGTTGTCCCCTGCCATCACCCCTAAGTAATAGAGATCAACACCATATTCTGGACTGTGGAAAAGTTCCCCCCCGCCCCCCAGTGTTGTTTATCCACTCTCTCTAATGTAGCATATTTTGCGTAAGATTTATTTCGAAAGATTCCCTCCTGGTGCTTTTTTGCTGCTTTGAAGCTCTTCTATATTCAACAGTAGTATAAAGTATCTCAAACTGTTTAAATTCCCATTCCTGAATTCCAAGGGTTTGTCATTATAACGACAGGGAACCAAAATTCCTGAATTTAAGAGAAAACATAAACCAATTGAACCATTGAGTGAGCCTCCTGTTAAGCAAAGAAGAGCCAACATCACCTGTTTTTTTTGCCTACATTATATGAGTTCGTAGTAATCCAGCAATTGAAAATCAAAATGGACTTGAAAGATTATTATCAAGGGAAAGAGAAATTGTACATCCCTTTGCTCACTTGTCAAGAGCGGGATTGGACCTGTGGAATTGGATATTTACATTATTTGGGACTTATCCACTTTATCACTCGGTGCTTGTTTTATATTGCGTTTGCAACTATGTTTGAGTGCGTTATAAAAGTGTGTTTACCCTGAAAATACATTGAATTGATGTTTTTTTAGTGCTTTACAATGATTTTGATGTGCTAATGTCAAAAATAAAAAACAAAATCCGAAAAAAATTTATTTTGATGCATTTTCAAGTGAAATGCAGTTTTGAAAAACACCTAAAGCAGAAGCTATCACACTCCGAAATGGGCACTTAGTGTCCTTGAAGTTAGTTGCTGCATTTCTATATGCTGTTTAAATTACATCTTGAGTATGTCTTTCAACTCAATTTTGCATGTAGCTTTTCAGTCAAGGAATAGAGTGAGAGATACTAGGATTACTATTGTGTTCTCCATATACTAAAGCATTATGGGCTCTCAGGCACATATTTTTCACCTGGATATTTGGATGTGAAAGCAATAGCGAGGGTAATACGTTGCAATGTATTAGGTTACATTGTTGGTAGTTCCTTTGCATCACTTCTATTTTTGATGCACTTTTCACTTATTGCTTTGAATAAGCCAATACTTTATTAATCATCAAATTCTGCTCTCTTTCTTTGAAAATCATGCACAGGCCACTGAGGCTGGAGTTATCTCCAGAAGAGGAAGTAGTTGCTTCAATGAACCTAGACATAATCAGGTGAAATATGGTTTAATCGTCACTAGCCTTTTCTGTTTGTAATTTCTACTTTTTGCTAAAATTTCTATGCTTTTTAATGATGCGTTTTCTGGTGTTTCCGATGGTCAGAAAAAATGGATTTGCTTTGGAAGAGGATCCACATGCACTACCTGGGCATCATTTTAAATTGAAAGCTGTTCCCTTTAGTAAGAACATAACTTTTGGAGTTGAAGGTAATAAATGCCTTATATTTTTCTTTCTCTGAGCAAATGGGATGTTATGAAATCAAAAGTTTACTAGTTAGCTTGTGGTTTTGTTGCATTTCCATGGAGGCTGACATGGATTCAGAACATTAGCACATCATGAAAGTTTTTAGTTTACTTAATTTATATCTTTAGAAAAAAGACAAAAGCCAAGAAAAAAGAGATAAAAATGGCACAAACATGATCTATAACATGCACATAATGTGCTGGCACATGCTAGTTTGTGATTACATATATCTATAATTGATGACAGGATCATCTTCTAGTCGCATTAATTGCATTTATTTCCTGAAAAGTTGTGTTCTTTTTCTAAGTAATTTGGAAGCATGATAAGAGACTTGGTTTTGGTTGAAAGTTGTCTCATTGTGCCATCTTATCAACTTTTATATTATTACAAGATAGAAGAAGAATATTTTAAGGCATGCTGAGGAGTTGCGTGTCTGACTTTGTGATTTTCATAAGTGTCCTCAACTCCATGTTGCTTCGGCTAACAGTTCTATATGTTTGTTCCAAAATGTGCTGATTGGTATGGCCAGTTGGACTATTATAGGGCATGCCTATTGTGTGCTGGTCCTTCTCTGAAGATGAATTTCTGCCCCATGCAATACTATAGTGATTTCTCTTGGTAAAAATCAACGTATATCAAACTATTGTTGGACCAACATGCCTGGAAAAGTTGATTAGTAGCGCGCTCTTTTGAAACAGATGTGAAGGATCTGATTTCTACTCTTGCTGATAGTCAAGGGGAATGCTCCATAATCAGTAGATACAAAATGGACACTGCTGATTCCGTCTGCCCATCAAGAGTTCATGCAATGTTTGCATCACGTGCATGCAGATCATCGGTTATGATTGGAGATGCACTAGGGAGGAATGAAATGCAGAAGGTATTAACCATGTGTTAGTACTGCACATATTGTTTCCACCATGATACTCCATCATCTATGAGAAGCAAGTAGTTTTCAATGTCTGCTCAATTGTGTGTGTGGACTTTTTACATTGTTTTTTTTTGTTTCTAGTATTTCTAATGATCATTTTCTGCAGGATGCCACTCATTAATTTGAATTTAGGCATATCAATAAAGCTTACTAAATTATCCTGGCCTTTTTTCCCCCGTATTTTTTCTTTCTCAGATACTTGAGCATTTGGTCGATCTAAAGTCCCCCTGGAATTGTCCCCATGGCAGACCAACCATGCGCCATTTGATTGACATGTCATCCATTTACGAAAGGCCAGATGAAACGGAAGCGGCCTTGTGATGGACCTTCCAATGGCACTTACTCCTAATGCCCTTCTTAACTTAGTTTACATGGACTCTGCAAGTCGTCCTGAATCTTACGATGCATTTATCAAGCGGTGGAACTCTGGCTTCCTCTGGGTTGTAAATCAATTTGTTTCGCTGGTTTTTATTAAAAAAAAAAACATGAAGCTGTACTCTAAAAACATCCTTGTAATGGTTGGTCTCTGGCTCCCTCTGCGAGTTGTAAATCCTTTTTTCTCGTGGATTTGTCGTGAGAGCCCCCTGCTTCATCTACCCT
>Ga0325404_1004767_pt1 | contig 14386 bp, 8 predicted proteins | sample PopdelMetagenome_18_FD_205664 | JGI IMG/M metagenome (GOLD analysis project Ga0325404, IMG submission 205664) | Populus deltoides microbial communities from Bellville, Georgia, United States - Xylem-Control-R1 | ecosystem: Host-associated > Plants > Phyllosphere > Stem > Wood/Secondary xylem... | reverse complement strand
GCTGAGACTTGGATCACATAAGCCAAAGATGGGAATCTAATCCGTGTGAATGCTACACATTGTGTTGTTTCAGCACCATGTCCAAGAACGCCACACAAACTGGAACCACAAGAATATACAGATGAATCTCTGATCAGCAATGTGTGATATCTTCTGGTTGTGACCTGCATCTGTTTATTTAACCCAAAGAGAATAAACATTGATAACTCTTCTAGATGCATCAGCCTAAATATGAAAAGGACTAGGATACCAAAAGAAAAAAAAAAGATGAAAAGAAATGAGAAAGAGAAAGAAAAGGTAGGCAAGGTTTGGCACAAATCACAAGTTTATTACCACATGAACTTGAATGTCCATCCTTTGTGGAAATCAATTATAATTTTCCTAGTGATAAGAAAAGGGACTGTAAATAATTTTCCTAATATTTCCTTTCCAGAACCTTAACACTACTTTGTAACATATGCCAATTGATACTAGGTACCACTCTACATTATTGATGCAATAGCAAACAATAATAGTCATTAAAACTCTAGATTCCCTTTCTAATATTGGCTTGTCCTGTCTTAGTTCATAATGAGAATGCCAACAGCGATCTCCCCAGCCGTCATAATTCACAAGGAGAACAACCACGACAACATAGCTGTTAGGACAAAAGCCTAATAACATCATTTACTGCAAAATAAATGTTGAGAACATGTAGAATCTAAAGGATATAACAGAACAATATAATTACTTTTGCACTTGTGTAGTTCTTCAATCTTTCATTTGGAATGTAAGAATATAAGAAAGAACACGTACATTGGATGCTGAGGTCTTGACCATGCCTGACGATTCCTCCACGGCTTGCAGGAACCTCAAAACCCGCTTCCAATTCCCTTCACATCGACCAAACAACCCTTTCTGAGCATTCCACCCCATCCCACTATACACTCTATGAGACACACACAGCTGATACGCTGCAAAGTCCACCAGCGACCTAAACTTTTGAGGGTACAACCCATGACTCCCTCCAAATGTCCTAGAAGTCAACTCTAAACACGCGAGGTCAACCGCACTGAGCCTGCCAGTGGTCAGTATCTCAAAAATCAAATGTGATGGCAAATCCTCGATGGAAACCGATCTATTCTTATCGGCCATTTATATCAAGTTCCTCAGTTTTCACACCACACCACCAATCCTTTACCCTCAGAATCCAACACTTGTTCTCCAAAATTGATAACAATCGACCTCAATTCAACAAGACCAAGCTCAAACAGGGCCGATAAATAAGCGAAAATGTATCAAATTTTTAGGCGAAATCTATTGTAATTAAAGCAACATATGAAGAAAGCAACATCAGAGGGAAGAAAAATAGAGGGGACAGAATACAAGAAAGGGGGTCCAAGTGAGATTTTCAAATTATGTTTTCGATACAATGATTGGAAATAAAACATCAGAAGAGAAAATATTCTCACACAAACTCCCAAAAATTTAATCAGACAAATTCTCCAAAGCCAACAGCTTAACCTGCAAAATTGAGCGCAATTCAACAATAAATTAGATCAAAATTCACTTCTCAAACCCAAAACAGAATGAAATGCAAGATCTTGAGACACAAACTTGATTAAAAAACCATCAACAACAAAAGGGTTTCAGTAAAGCTCTCAACTTTAAGACAACAGTGAATAAAATGTGAGATTTTGAGATGAAAAATAAAAATCAATAAACAGCAGAGGGGTTTTGATGACTAGTGATCGCTCACCAAACCGACAAAGAAAGCAATAGAATTTCACTTTTTTAGTGGTGACCGAAATGTAGCCAAATTTGAGCACAAAATGAAGAGAGAATTGAGGAAAGGTAGGGTCTTGAACGTGTCTTTATGGCCACATTTTTCTTAGATGTCAGTCAGTCATGGTATCTCTCTCTCCAGATTTTAGTTTTAGTTTTTTCATTTTATGGTTTGATTAGTAAGAAGGAGAGATGGTTGCATTGGAGCGAATTTGGGCAAAGAAAGAAGAAAAAGTCCTTGGTGGATTCTACTTGCTGCACTTCACTCAAATTTGCCACCTTTTTGCGGTTGACACGTGGAATTCAGTGGAGTTGCCATGTGCGAGAAATGAAGTGGTTTTGGCGTCAGCTTCGCAACCCTGGGAAGACGAAGGATGGAGTGACCAGATTTCGCGCGTAGATGAAGGGTGCGTTTTGCGCACCCATGCAACCGCTGTTTTGTTAAATTTTATTTTTTATTGCTACAAATTAATTTTTTTTATATATTTTTAAATCAAAACTAATTCTTTTTGTTTCTTTCAATTGTATTTATATATTTTTAATTTTTCTTGAGGAAGGCAAGAATATTAAGTTTCCCATTGCTCTGCTTAATTTCTTAGCAATGGCGCCTGCTAAAGTCATCGAAGGCTTGAACTGTTCATTCCGTAATGGCTAATCAGAATATTGAAGAAGTCCTTTCTCCTCCCATGTAAGTAACACCCTTGCAATATTAATCGTCTCTCTCGTCACCGAAAGCACAGCAATAATTAATTATTATGAGCAGCGAAGCCATGGACTTCTCTGAAGATTTTCGAGGTTCTAGGAAATCGACCAAATATTTCATAACTTGGGGGGCAAGTCATCATCTACTAAGCCAGCCAATCCCGAGAGTTCTTTTCTTATAAAAATATTGAGACGTGTTTGGGTGTTTGGTAAAGTAATAAAAATTAATTTTTAAAATAGACAACAATGGCAGTGCTGCGCCAAAACAGACACAAAAGCATTAAAAAAATCAAAAGCCCACAAGCTATTTCTTCTACCTTTTCTTTTCTGTCACACGGGCCAGCCTCATTTAAGGCCGTACTGTCAACGGACCAATATGTTTCTAAAGACCTAGGCCCATTATAGTTTTAGGCATCAACAAGGTTGATTATTTTTCAAACGACCCAGGCCCATTATATTTTTCAGATGACCCAGGCCCAATAGTTTTCTGCTGTTGGTTTTAGCTTGTCTTGTTTTGGTGTCTGTTTGTGGCGCAGTTAGGTTATTAATCAACTTCTTTTTGGATTCAGGGTCGGATATGGAGAGTACCAAACCTGACCCCTGGTACCCTGTATCACACTTGTTTTCCATTTCACTCATGGAACACAATTAAAAGTCTCGTGGGCCTTCATCAACCAGGGACCTGAAAGGGTCTTTAAACACTTGCCCAATTCTCAATAGTGTTGTCTTGCTTGTCCGTAGATAAAGACAATGGAGGCAGACTTGATGCACCATGATAATCAAGAAGATGGAGCAGAAGAAGAAGACTATGTGCTTCTTGATCTTGATGCTGTTTTTGCCCAAGTTGATATTTCTCCAGATACACCATATGTTCTTTCTGTAAGTTTTAACTAATCCCTTCTACAATTTGCTAAGTTTTTGTTTCTTTTGACACTGGAGATTGTGTCTTTGAGTTCTTTAGCATCAACCCACTTCAATTTCTTTGATGAATATGGTAAAAACTGAGATTTTGCTGGGTTTTGCATTTGCATGAACATTTCCATGCCATTACTTATTGAATTTTAATTAAGTAGTTTTTGTTTGCTATTTTAAGCCGATAAACTGTATGTTGGACTGTGGTTTACAATTTCTGAAAATTTTGTACAGATTTTAGGTGCTGCAATTCATGCTTTATTACAATTGTTTTTTAACAAGGAGCCCTTCTTATTTTGAGTTTACTCGAGCGTGCCATAGTTATAATTTTGATCATTGAATTCGAACTGTACATGCTTTTGCTAGAATAAGATGAAACAATTGTGTGTTTGTATTTTGATTTGTGACTCGCTAGTGCGGATATTTTTCTTTGTTTTTTAGCTGTTGCATGCCATGTATTATTAAAATTATGTAATAAACAAGAAGGCCTTTTGATTGTTTGACACCACCCCATATTGAAATATTGCTTAATGCTGCTGCTTGAAGGATTCAACAAGGAAAAGCCTTCACTGTTTTCTGATTTTCTTCAACTTTATTGACTGGGTGCTTTATTTTTAGTTCAAAAGGATGATGATGGCTTCTAATTTTCTTTTTTGGCTCAGAATTTTGTTGACTCGGTATGACTTTTCCTTGGGATCAATTGCTTTTATTTGTTTTGCCTGCTAATAAAGTTAATAATTTGCTTTTGCTTTTATTTCTAGAGTGTCTAAATTCTTCAAACCATTGATTTTTTCTTTTCATCTCAGCATTGTTCTTTTAGTTGATCATTTGTTTGAACTCTAGGGTCTCGACACTGCAGAGCCAATATTGATTATAGATGACAAAGTGAAACTGGTGAGTGGATGGCTTGACATATCATTTATTCGTTTTTGTATTCATCTCGAGTTTGAAGGGCTATTTATAACATGGCTTACTTTTTCAATTGACTGACAAATTGATAACAAACATATGTTTGGTTCATTTTTTTTTGCTTTCTCAGATTGGGAAATATGAAGATACAATCGGTACATGCTTTGTTTTCTCAGAAAATGGTGAGCTTATCTCTACTTGTCTTCTTTGGTTTAAGGAACTAGACTAAAAAGAAGTTTTCCTTGCATAAATTAACCATCTAGCTGACTTGAGGGTTAATCAATCATACTTTGGCTACCATGATAAATTGATTGATTCTCAATTTTGGTCCTGTTATTGGCTTTTATGGCAAATATCAAGGGAAATTGAATGATTCTACCGCATAACAGAACTATGAATGTCCGCATAGGAATCTAGATGTAAGTCTCAAAATATGACCTATTATTTAGAAGTTATTGCACAAGACTGGCTAAATTAATTCCCATTTACATCAAATATTATAGTGCGTTTTTTTGTGTAAACTTTAACACATAAAACCTGGATCTAACAGCTAGGACATGGGATCATCAACTCACCTTTGGATTTTTGTTTGCAATTAATTGTTTATAGCAATGGTTCACCAAGAGAATTGGATGATTCCAGAGGGGGGATTTGATATTTGTTACTGCAATTCTGCTAACAGAAAAGTGTGTTTGCAGAAGCTGCCCCCTTGATTCTAGAAGAGACAGGACCATCAGAAGCAAACCTTTTTGCAGGCAGATGTATAGTGGATCCTAACCAAACTCCAACTAAGGAAGTGAAACCAGTTGCACAGCTCCAGAAGATCCTAAAGTTTAGGTTGTTAATGGATGAGGATGTTCAAGATTTCAATGTGGAATCAAAGACGTGAAATTTGTGAGTAGAGAAATCCCCTCCTTCGGAATTTCAATGCGAATATTCTTTTCCATAAATGAAGATGGTTGGCCTAGCTAGTTGATGGTAAATGCTGATTATTTAGTTAGGTAGTTTCAGATAGAATACCTTCGGTTGTGCTGTCAGATTCTCTCAAGTCCTAGTAGTTTCATTTGCTCTACAGCATGTATACTGTTTTCTGAGTCCTAAAAAATCTGTCTTCCTGTCTGCAAGTAGTTTTGTTATTAAAAACGTCTGATTTCGAACACACTAGTTTTGAATTGTGTTCGCTTTATGGCAGAAATCAAGTTCTTCTCCAAGGATTTTGTGCTGCTAGATGCTAGAAAGGTTGACATTACATTAGTTATGTCAGGGCAATGATATAATGTCATGTTTTGTTAGAAGCAATGAATTCTATAATATAATGGTCCATTGTATTTCTTTCTATGCTTGGTTGTGCAATTCTGGGGCATAAAAAAAAGAGGCATGAGATTGGTGAGACAATTCTGGGGAATCATCAACTAGAACATGATTCCAGGAGGTACAGCCCGAACCTAGGTCAAAAATTTCCCCTCGAAAAAATCTTTTTTTAGACACAAGTATAAAAAATATGATCACCACCATGCCGCAGGGATAAGTGCATGACGCTGAGTTCAAACTTGGATCGCTTAATATAATTGAATAAAATCATTTATAAAACAAAGAATGTTATCAAGTTTAGTCTGGATCAAACTAGTTATTGCCATGTCCTAAGTTCTAACACAGTTGAATGTTATGATGCAATCACAATTTGAATAATTATACAAATTTACCAGTAAAAAATTAAAACATGTTCTATGTAATTCAACCAGAACCAATTAAAATCATGATCCAAACCAAGCTTTTGTGTTGAATTAGTTTTATAAACCAAACAATACAGCCCCGAGTTGGGAATTCAAGCCTTTCAAATCATCAACTTCGCAAAAGACAAAAGAAATATCTTGGAAGTGGCATGAAGATTCCGAAACAGAAAAATACAGAAGCGAGTACTTTAATTTGGAGCTGAAAGAGATGATGGAATGATGAAGCTAGTGCTCTGGTATTTTGTCCATCAAATATTTCAGAACCGCTTTAGTTCCCCTATCCAAAATTGTTCTCCGGATGCTGCAGCAGTAAAAGGTACACATAAAAAGTAAGCACCGACAGTGGTTCAAATTCTCATAAAAACGATGAACAAAAGAGAGGGTCTGCTCTTGGTCAGTCAACCATGTTTGATTGTTTCATAACGGAAGAGTTCTCGGTATTGTCATTTAACCATTCATAAAATTACTATGTGAAACTGTCTAGAAATATAATCAATTGAAATTAAGCCTTAGCCAGAACTATAGCTGGTCGGTTTACATGAATCCATTTTTACTTCTGTCATGTAGGGCAACATCCTCTGAAGTTAATAACTTTTTCATACCACAGAGGAATATTTATGAAATTGCAGAGTCAACAATGGTAAAAAGCATCTCACCTTCTCAATGGATTTCCATCAAGTCTTAAGGCTTGGAGGCTCGGCTCAAGCAAACCCTGATGAAAGAAATCATGTAAACCAACTGAAGGAAACATCTTATCTAATTGGAATGCAGTTAAATCAAGCTTGACAAACTAATTAGGTGACCCACATTATAGACGCTACAACAAATTTTAGTGGTTTGCCGTGCAAGTTCCAATTTCAATAAGAAGAAACAAAAACAAAGAATAAAAGTTGTGTAATAAGAAAGGCTAAGCTAAGAACCATCCATGTGATTATAATGAAAGCTGCGAATAAATTTAAGCAGCACATATAGAGAGTTCCTACAGTTGTCATAATTTATTCGCTCCAAGCATGCAAATTCAGTACATTAAATTTTGGAGCCAGTTATATCAACACAAAGGGGTTATATCAACACAAAGGGGAAAGGACTAGGTATCCTCACCAGCTCTGGAGGAAGTGCTGAAATATTATTGTCAGACAGGTCAAGCTCAGTGAGAGAGGTGAGATTTTTTAACCCCTGCATGTCATATTAGCAAACCATCAAGGGCTCAACACCAAGAAAATGCACCATAAGGGAAAGAAGCTGCTTGTTTTCTTTTTTAAGAGAAACAAGATGTATTAAATAATTCAATTCTATTCAAATTTAAATGTCAATAGTTAAATTAGAAAGACATTAAAGAAAAATCTATAAAAGAAATGATAAGAGTTTAATTTCTCTACTCAATTAGTAATATCCTCAGAGCCCACTTCTTTCCAAATGGAAAATGAAAGACTACCATCACAGTAGCAGGGCCAACATATTTAAATAACCGATAAAATAAAAAAATAAAAAATTCAAATAGATGGCTGGACCAAGAAAAATGGCGTTCTTGTCCTATATGGATCCTTTTCAAGCTTTGTCTATCAACATTAAAGCTATGAAAACTATGCTGACATTAACAAGTTTCAAGTAAAAAAGAAATCAGCAGGAGCTTTGGTAGGTGAAATTCTTTTTTTCTTAGAAAGCAAATAAACTACCTCTGGAATTGAGTGAAGTGAGTTTTGGCTCAAATTCAGGATTTGCAGTTGCTGTAAGCTCAATATATCTGATGGGATTTCACGTAATTGAACTTGTCTGTCAAAGTAATACCGAAGTTAAGACATATCAAAAACATATTAGAGAAATATTTAAACAAAAAAACCTAAAAATGCACAGAACATGAATCACATAAATACACACACATTCACACGTGTGTGTGTGGATGCAATCAATGCATGTATTTTTGAATGCATGCATGCATACAAGCTTGTTATAATTTCCAGCCAACTGCTGAGCTGACCTGAGGTAAAGCTCTTTCAAATGAGGCAAGCTAGAAAATGCTGGATGACCGAGCAGTGAAGCTGGATTGCCACTGAGATCCAGAATCTGAAGCATAGGGACTGCTTGAAATCCATCTGATGGAATCTACAGGTCAAGTAAAAATAACCGGATGACAAAGACAAACAACTAAAATTGACAAAATGGAGTTGGAAATCCATCTAATGGAATATTTTGGTAGGGCATATGACAATGACTTTGGTAGTCAGGAGTACATATTGAAATACAAACAAATGGAGAACTGTCAGCATAGAGTTGAGCGCCATCCCCATCACAACCACAAAGTTGCCTATATGCAAATCTTGACCAGCAACATAAAAAGGATAACGACAAGAACCGTGTGAGTAAGAGAGAATTGGAGAGAGAGGGGGGCGGGTATTAGGTTAACAAAATCATTACAGAATATGGAACAACTAATAACTCCTACAGCTCAGCTGATTCATTTCATGTCTCTGTGAGTGCATCTATGAGAGAGAGGGATGAAGGGAGGTGTTAAGTTAACAAAACCATTACAAAATATGGAACAACTAAATAACTCCTACAACAGCTGAGCTGGTCCATTTCATGTCTCTATTGTATTGTGTTACATTTGGATACAGGACAGAATCATAAACTAGAACCCTTTTACCTGTGTAAGTGCATTGTTGTCCAGCTTCAAACATATAAGATTGGGAAGTGATTTCAAAATTGCACATGGCCAGTCACTAATCTTGTTTCTGGATAAAATCAAACACTGCACATTTAAATAAATTTTAATTTGTATTAGTACCAGTTTCTGGTTATTTAAAATGCCTGCTGATCAATGTTTGACTCTCAAGACCAGGCAGCGTCCAGTCAAAGCCAATCATAAATGACTTACACAAGAATCTAAATAAGAGGTTGACAAATTAATTCTAAAAACAGTGAATGAAAAAGGTAAGTTCCAATGTTGATCCATCCAGAAGAACATCCCTGCACCAATATTTTTTGGTTTGCATACAGTTCACAAGATCAGTCACTGATTAATGCTTCAAGGTTTAAGGCTTCAAGCCACCTCAACATATTGGAATCAGATAAAACAATCTCCTGCCCATAATGCATTTGGTATGGTTATACCTCATTAAAAACTTTTTGAAGAATACCAAAAGGAGAAAACAAATTTCAAATTTAATGAAAGAGAGAAGGCCAGCTTCGATGCAGAAGTTGGCTCAATATAAGGTAAGAGAACAGTTGCAAATAGAACATTTTACCTGAATGTGTCCAAACTCTTTGAGCAAAAACAGAAATAAGATGAGCCAAAAAAACTTGCCTGAAGGGAAACACACAAGGAGAGTTCAAGTGGCAGCTCTTGAATAGAATTCCTGGATAGATCAACCTTTACAATTTCATTTGATTCCCATACTTCTGATGGGACAGCACTCAAACCCAGCCCTTGTAGAGAGAGTTCCTAAAAGCACAAATATCAAATGAGACAAAAAAAGAGAAGATAGGCAGTATTAGTTTAGCAAATTGCAAGTACAGGTCCCAGTTGTAAGTTCAAATGGATGCTGAAATTATACATCTAAGTTTAATCAACTACCAGAATCCCCTCTTTGCAGAGAAAGCTGGTAAACAAAAGTGATGAGCTGACAGTATTGTATATGTGCTAATGAAAGGTAATTTCAGTAAAAACAAGCGAACAGATATCCTCAATATTTCAAATAATCTGCAAGATAAGGTTACATGGAAATGATATGATGGTACCTTTGAACTGACAGACAATCTAGCTGTCATGGAAATTAAATCCTTCTTCGCTGGAGTAGATGCTTTAGAATCTACATGAGAAGCAAGGCATTGTTATTCAAAACGATATGTAATTAGAAATCATGGAAATTTGGTATTCAAAAAAGAATATGAATTCCAACATCAGCAGATCAAATTAAGCAAGAAAAAGAAGGAATTATCAAGTATGGTGCATGGATGCACAAACCTTCTCCTTCAGAGAGTCTACTTCGAAGATAATTCAATAAAGTGGCCGTGGGTCCAGAAACCAATGAGCTGGTAAATAAGATAAAAAATAAAAATAAAAAAATCAGATAAAAAAAATTTCTGATGAGGTCTTATTGATAGAAAAATTGTAACATCTACCAAAAACCAATGCCATGCCTCGCACCTTCGAAGAGTTCGCAACGGATTGCCATTTAGCAGGAGTTTCCTTAGAGTTGTCATCTTCCCTAGGCAACAAAATACAAAACAACCCGTTATTCATCTGTCATTTCAATATTAAATGATCCACAATTTTCAAATTCCTCTGGCTGCCTAAATAGTATAAATCAAAATAAAGAAAATTGAGAAAGAAATATGGGATTAAAGGTTATTGAATTGAGCTGCAGGGAAGAATTGAGCTAAAGGCATCACATGCAAAGCAAATTAGACAAGAATTAAATCTTTTTACATACTGTGAGCGCTAACCTTACCAAGTTCAGGGGGCAATCCAGTCAAAGAATTATTTGAAAGATCCAGCATTGAAAGTTGTAATTTACATGCCTCCGCAGGAATCTCCTTCAACTGATGAATAAAAAGTAATCAGATTGCAAGTCATACTTTAATGATCCATTACACTGAGTTGGTTAGATGACCATAGAAGAACATCATTCTGCGTAACTTTTATTACTTGATTTAATTAACACTGGAAATAGTTGCAGTATTAAATGCACGAGGGACTAATTTCAAGTCTGATAGAATAGAAAGGAATATGCAACGATATGAACTATTCCAGTTGGCTAATGCAGCTAACCTTTTAAAGCAAAATTGTTAATTGGCATAAGTCAATAAAGTATTAAATGAAAGTTTCATGATCCTGATATGACACAATAATTTAAACAGTTTTCCTGTCAAGTGAAGTTGAAGAAAAGTGATGCCTTGTCCCAATAACTAAAAGTAGAGAGTTTTCCTTTAAATAAAAGGTATTCATATCAAAGTTAAATTTAATCAACTAGCTACCTGGTTTGAATGGAGATCCAGTGTCCCTAATCGAGAAAGTGCCCCTATTTCTGCAGGTAAGGTAGACAGCGCGTTGTTCCTGAAAATTGGAGGTTCCAGATGCCAGATGAGTATTAAAGATGTAACATTTGTACTCCCGATACTTGAAAATTCAAATGTTATTTTAATCAATGGGTGAGATAACAACCCCATATAGAATTCTGCAAGGGAACAACAACCCATTATTGAGGGAGGGATTGTTGAGATTCCTGCAAAACCAAATGCAGAGAACTTATTAAAATGGGCAGAAGAAATATGTTCAAATGAAAAAAAATAGGACATTGTGCATAGTAAGTTCTTAGATGATCCACTCACTATTCTGATGAAGGTCAAGGCGGATGAGTCGTGAAAGGCTTCCAAAGTTATCTGGTATATCACTCAGCAAGTTTTTTGCTACACAGATTGCATGAAGAAAAAAAGAGCATTCAAATTTTCTACAGATGTGAAAACAGGGATTAGGCCATGAGAAACAAAACAGCTACTGCAGATAATTACATGCATTAAATTCGGTAAGCATGGTCCACGATGCCATCAAATTCCCAGATAACACCTTCAACTTATTTCCCTGGCAAGGACCAAAGGTATAATAAACAAATCAGACCTTTTCTATCCTCTATTGATGCATAACTGGAGCCCCAAATATATCTAACAAAAGGCTGAACAACCATCATTGACTTCTGTAAATAATAAATCCTGGTAATACCTCCACATCTACTTTTGTCAGTTTTGAACACCTTGCTAGATCTTCAGGCAAGCTGGTGATAGAATTGTTTGATGCCTGGAGAAAAAGTATCACACAGCAAACGTCTCATGTGAATCATGGATGACACTGAAAAGTGTATTTATGTATTCTGATGTCATGCCATGTCATGCCAAGACAAAATGTTGTTCCAAAAGTGAAGGTTCATTAACAGTAGGTATCATGCAAGCCTCTCAAGCTCAAACTTCACAACAATGAAGATTGCAAGAATTCTCATGCTAAAAAAGGAAAACAAATCAGCGCATCTATTCATCAATAAATCATGATTCAGCATTACCTTCAAGTCAGATAAAGCTAAACATCCTCCTAGTGAGCTCGGAAGCTCCCTCAGCTGATTGCTTGAACAATCAAACCTAGGCCAAAAAACATCAAACAATCAAACACACTCACAAACACCGATACACCAATGCAACCAGAAATATGGATAAAACCAAGCCTAATTGTTCATTAATTGGAGAAGGCGCCTACTTGACGAGAGAAGTTGCTGATCCGATTTCGTCAGGTACTTTCTGAATCAAGTTAAAAGAAACATCTAATAACTTAAGCATAGGGAGCCTGTCAAAAATTAAATTCGAAACAAATCACATACACGTAAATTTTTTTAAAAAATCAAAATACGAAATCCTACAAATCAGGAAGAAAAAAATTAATTACTCACTCTCCTATTGCAGCTGGAAGCGCAGAGAGCTTGTTATGGCTAACATTCAACACAGTTAGTTGAGATAAATTCTTAAGGTCTTCCTTTATTGACTCAATATTATTATGAGCCAAAATCAGCTTTTGTAGCTCCACATTCTGTGTAAACAAATCAATGAAAACCGCTAGTTCAGTAAATTAAATTAAAGAATCTATACACTAAATTATGTTAATCAAAATTAAATGAAAACATTATGATTTAATTATAGAAACATTTACCTCCCACCATTTTTCACCTTCACCAACGGCGTCCAAAATTTTGTAGACCTCATCAGGTACTTCGCTGAGAGAGCGGTTGGAGAGGTTAAGAGAACCGGAGCTTCTTGCAGCTTTCAGAACGCGATCCATGCTTTCTTTGACATGTACTTTCTAGATCTGCACTTTGTTTTTGATTTTTCGAAACAGAAAGAGAGACAGGAAGAGGCTTTCTATCTATCCACTCTCAGGTGTTCGCTAATATGCCCCGTTTCGCGTTGTGGTTCATTGTTGTTTTTTTAAAATTCTTATTTTTTTATTTTTAAATTAATTTGTATTTTGTATTATTTTAATATGGTAGGTCAAAAATGTATTTTCAAAAATAAAAAATATTTTAAAAAATAATTTTTAATACATGGATGATGTTTACAATTATTTTCTATCATTTGTGTTTTCTACTTTTTAAAAATCAATTTTGAAAATCTAAAACTTGTTTTATTTAAAAAAAAGTCAATAACTCGGGGTTCAACTTCATAATTTTGTTTTTATAAAAAAAACAATGTTCGAGCATTTTTAGCATGTTTTGAAAAGGTAAAAAAAAATCTATGACTCAGATGATAAACTCGTCTAGGTTCAATAAGTTGATGTCACTTAATTGTATGATAAAAAAACAAAGAAAATAAACAAATTGAATTTTAAAAAAAGTGATCACGATGTCCGGATAAAAAGAACATTCGTTAAAAAAAAATTACGAATCTCAATTTCCAGACAACTCAATACTAAAGGATAAAAAAACAAAAAAAAAGATTAATATCAATCTCAATGAACATATTAAATCTGCGACATGAGTCGTGAAACCAAGATGACCCCATAAAGAGTAAATTAAAAAAAAGTATGATGGTCAATTCCTAAAAATCTAAATGTAAAAGGACAAAATAAAAAAAAAATTAATTAACAAAAATGATCCAAAAAAAACACCTGTGAATCAGGATAAGTTCGCCAAACCCTGCAAGTCGAATCTTGTGAATGAAATAACCTAATAGAAGGCAAAGCAAAAATAATTATGAAACTCAATTATAAAATCAACCCAATTTTGAAGGACAAGACTTAAAAAATACTCAATCCTAAAAAAAATATAAAAAAAGGACCTAAGTCAGCCTTGACAAACTTGCCAAACTGACAATCTAAGTAATAAGACTAGGATAACCCCATAAAAAAATAAAGAAAATCATGAAGCTCAATAACAAACTTAATGTTGAAGGATTAAATTAAAAAAAGTAAATTAGTGTATAAAATGATCTAAAAAAAATATCAATACTAACATAGGTTAACCTTTCGAGCCCGTGACTAAGGATCACCTTATCAAAAAAAATCACAAAACTCAATCCCTTACCAATTAATTTTGAATGATGAAATTGAGAAAAAAATCAATTTAAAAAAAAAGGCTCAAAACAAAAGAAAATAACAATAAAAAGAATGAAGATCAAATTTGATATAAGAACAAAATAATAGGACACCTTCTAATTTTTGATAAATCAAAGCAAACTTTAAGGAGAGGGAACAGAAAAGAGTGAGGAAAGGAAATAAAAGGTAGTTGGAGCCTTACTGTTGCTCCTACGTTGACATGCACCACCTCACCATAATGCCCTTGTCACGTTGATTCCAACGCTACCAAGGATGACATTGTTTGGCCACTGGA
>Ga0325404_1004766_pt1 | contig 14388 bp, 12 predicted proteins | sample PopdelMetagenome_18_FD_205664 | JGI IMG/M metagenome (GOLD analysis project Ga0325404, IMG submission 205664) | Populus deltoides microbial communities from Bellville, Georgia, United States - Xylem-Control-R1 | ecosystem: Host-associated > Plants > Phyllosphere > Stem > Wood/Secondary xylem... | reverse complement strand
AAATGGAAATAGTGGAATTGACTGCATGTAGTTATTTTGATTTTACTGAAATCATCATCAAGTTGTGAAAAATTTTGTTCTGTCTTTATTTTTACTATTTTCAAATAATAATATAAATCATATCTTAGGGGTCTCACCTGATAGCTTAAATTTTTAAGTTAAGATGATTCTTTAACATGGTATCAAAACTAAGCAGTAACGAACTTGAATCTCATCACCCTCATTTTCTCTTCAAATTAAAATTTAATTAGTAATACAAAGTAATATGAACCTGTGTAAATTTCAAGCCTTAAGGGTTTTAACTTAAAAGGGTATGTTAGAAAATAATATAAATAATATTTTATGGCTTTGCCTAACATATTAAACTTTTAGATTAAGATAATTCTTTAACGCTTTGCGCGCGCGCACACACAGACACACACACACACACACATACACACACCAATGAGAAATAAGAAGACAGTACGTGGCGTTGTTATACCTGAGAATGATCTTTAGATCGGGTCACAGGTTTTCAGCCTATACTGATTTTGAAATAAAAAATCCAGATAACTTTCTCATGCGAATGAACAAGGCAAGACCATCAATGAACCTTGAAATTGAAATTATTAATACAAAGCTGGTGATAATTCGTAGGAGATATGGGTTACAAGTTTTGGGAATTGATACAAAGATAAAATTATAGAAGAATATAATTCGTCTGCAGAGAAACTAGATAAATGGTTGTATCCCTTTTTTATAGAGGAGGGAAGTCCTCGCTTTTGTAGTAGTGGGAAACATCTTTTGTAAGTGGGCTGTGCCTTTTGCAGTAGTGGGAGACACCTTTTGTAAGTGGATGACGTCTTTTTGCAGCAGTGGGAAACACCTTTTGTAAGTGGATGATTTCTGAGCCAAAAGTAGTTTGTAAGTTTCTGCCGACACTCTTTGTTTTTAGTGTCTCTTGATAGGTGGCAGAATGCCAAAACAGTCATCTTCATTATCGTCTCCAAGGGAAATGGCAGGAGATGTCGAGTCAGATGAGTTGGATTGGGACAAGACTGTTTTAGGGTCTTAGCTTTGTAAAATGTTTTGCACGATTTGGAGGTATTCTTCCTTAGTTCTAGCGAAGGCAAGGAGAGCTGTCGTTTGAGCCTTTCGAGCTAGAAATTTAGATTGAGGATGATGATCAATAATGGGAGTTGTTTGATTCTTTTGTAACCATTCCATAACAACTAATTTGGAACTTTTGGATTCAGCTGCAAAGGAATCCCATTATTTAATTTTGAATTTACGAACAAGAATTGAATGTCCGTTTTGAAGATTGTAATCATAGAACCATGAACATACCCAGGGAACAAAAAATTTTGTACAAAAAATAAGGAGGGAAGAAAACTTCCTTTCGAAAGGAGTTGGTTGAAAATTATTTTTAAAATGGAGGAAACCATTTTCAACCAGAGGGTGGTCTTTAAGGTAGTCTACATGACATCCAAAATAGTCCCACTATTTTGGAGGAACCAGAAGGGGAGGTTTATAGTGGTCATGGTGTTATGGAAGTAAAAAAGCCAGGAGTGGCTGTGATTAGTGTTTTGGAGGAAAAATGCATTGAACCAGGCTTGTTGGTAATCCCAGTAAGTATATGTACCATAATGCTGGTTATTTTGGCGGAGGTATGTTGGGAAAAAGATGGGTTTATGTAAGGGTTGCCCCAATCTGAAGGGTGGATGATTTTGTTGATAATGCATGTGGAATATGTTAGTTCAGAGTTGGTTGAATGAATTTTGAAATGTTTGAATTTGACAGAATTTGTGATTTCAAGGATGACAGCATAGTAGGATTGGGATTTTGTTAAATCCCAGGGTTTGTAATGCCAATGTGGAGGGAATAGTTTTGAAGCTGCAATGGAAGGGTTTTTATGATAAAAGCCTTTTTCCATAATTAAAATATTTTGGAATTTAGTTTTGAAAATATATAGTGACTCAGATTTGGAAAAGCTTTGTTGCGGAGTTTGTAAAGCAAGCAGGGGTTTTTGAGGAGGAAAATCTGCTTGTGGTTTTAAAGGGGTTTAGAAATACTACCTGTTGGTGACTCATGATCACTGGAGGACTGTTGGGAGATTTTTTTGTAAAGCTAGAAGTAATTCTAGTGATTTGGAGAGAGTATCAACCCAATGTTGAACTGAGTCTGTTTGTACTTGTGATTGTGTGGTAGTTTCTTCTTCTTCATCGACTGCCTCATACCAGGATTTGATAGGTTTGACAGCTAGGATGGCTGAAGACATGAGTTTTGCAGAAGGATTTAGGCTTTCTGCTTTTATAGGCTGGGTTTGGGAAGCTTTCCCCTTGTATTTGGATTTTGCCTTAGGAGGCATCATGACCTGTTTTGAAAGAATTCACGGGTTAGGAAATCAGGGATGAAATTGGAATCACCTTTAATGTATACAATGTCAAAATAAAAAATGCTTAAAATAGCTTGCCATCGGGCAAAAATCTATTTTGAAGCAAGATTTTGGACATCTTTTTGTAAAACTTCTTTTGCAGATTTACAATTAACACGTAAAAGAAATTTTTGATTTAATAAATCACTTTGAAATTTTGTAACACAAAGAACAATTGAAAGTATCTCCTTTTTTATAGTGGAGTAGTTTTTCTAGCAATCATTTCAATGAGCCGATGTATACTGGAGGATTTGTTCTTTGTTATCTTGGACTTGTTTAAGGATCCCACCATGTCTTAGGTCTGAGGCATCTGTCTCGACAATCTTAGGAGCTAATAGGTTAGCCAAATAAAGGAGAGGAATGGTTTGGACATGTTTCTTGATCTGTTTAATGAGGTTGGCATGGAGGTCTGACTAAGAAACTGGGTTGGTTTTTAACTTGTCATGTAAAGGTTTGGCTAGATGACTAAGGTTTGGATAATAGTCTAAAACATAATTAAGACTCTCTAAAAACCTTTGCAACTGGGTTTTATCAATAATTTTATTAGGAAATTTATTTGTAAAAGATAAAGATCTCTTTATGGGTGTTTCAGTGCCTTGACAGATATAATATCCTAGGAAACGAACACGGGTTTGAAATAAAGAAATTTTTTATTTAGAGACAACTAAACCATTTTGTTTTGCAGTATGAAAGAATGTATGTAGATGTTTGAAATGTTGATCTATGGAATGAGAAAATATAAGAACATCATCAATGTAAACAATACAGAATTTTGAATGTGCATTGAAGATGTTATTCATGATACGTTGGAATTCAGATGGTGTATTTTTCAAGCCAAAAGGCATGACATTTCATTCGTATTGGCAAAAAAAAACAGTGAATGTAGTCTTGTATCGATCTTTGTGATTAATCTGGATTTGCTAGAAGCCAGATTTCATATCAAATTTGGAAAAGATAAATGCAGAATGTAATTTTTGCAATAGATCTTTTTTATTTGGAATTGGATACCTGATCCATTTTAAAGCAGAATTTAAAGGTTGCAATTGATCACAAGTCTTGGTGTGCCTCTTTCAATCTCAGAGTTTTTATTTACATAAAAGGCTGAACACGACCATGGTGATCAGAACTTTTAGATAAGACATTTAGACTCAAGATCCTGGATTTCAAGTCTACAATGTTGTTCTAAATTAGCATTCATCTGTATAGGTCTTGCTTTTGTAGGTATATATTTTTCTAAAAAAGTATCTTCATAAGGGTTTTTTTATAATAGGTTTGTTCTAGTTTAGAATGAAACTGTTTTCGGTATCTATGGGTTTGTCGTTTGTAAGGAGGTTTTTGGCTTGAATAGGTTTTGGGTTTTGAGTAGTTTCCACTGCATGAGGGTTTTTTGGTGGAAATGTCAAATTGGTGACAGAAACTACCAAGTTCTTGTCTGGTGTGTTTCATTTCCCACTTTAGGTGTTTTTGGAGTTTAAGATCCTGACAGATCTTAAGACCTTCTTTTTGGGTGAAGCTCACAAGTTCATCATTTGTAAGCTGGTCATAAGGTATGGTTTTGGTTGTGAAAGTATCTTTGATTTTGTTTATGACCTTTTCTCCTAAGAGAATAAGTAAGCCTGCAAGGAATTTTTCTTTCCAAAAAGGCTAGTTTGAATCTTCTCGAAGCATTAAACGGGTAAGGAAAGTGTTTTTGTACCATTGAAAGTCGCTGAGCTTCTTACATCTAAGGTTGGAAAGGAGTTTAGCATTCTTATCTTTCAAATGGGAAGGGTCTCCGATAAAATGTAAGGAAATTTTAAGAATAAGGGTTGATACGACATCTTTGATAGTGTTTCTAGATGAGTCAATGATGGGTGTTTGGTCTTCATATGTTTGGAAGGAGTTTAAGATATGTAAGTGGTCTGTTTCAATGAGATGATAATCCCACCATCCTTTCAACTAGCCAGAAAAACCAGTAATAAGGAGTTTAGCAATGGCTTTGTCCAGGGTTCCTGTTTGGGTTTTATAGGCATTGGCTACCACTGTCATTTGTTGAAGCGTGTTTAAGATGTTGTATTCAGACATTCCATCTATGTTCCACTCATAGAGAGAGGAGGCATTGAATTTGTGTTGGTTAAGAATAGTTGGTTCAAAATGGATGGAAATATCCGGGGCAATGGTTGTTTTAGGAGTTGTTAGTGTAAGTTTATTTAGTTCAAAAGGTTGGTTTGGAAAGACATCTTCATTAGAAGACTGGTCAGGACTATTTTGTAAGGTATTGACTAGGTTTGTGGATGTTGATGAGTTGGTTGTTTGTGGTGTATCTGGGACAGTTAAGGATGAAATATCAATGTTTTGTAAGTGTGTTTTGATGGCTCTGAGAAAATCAGTTTGGTTTTCTTGGATTTGTGTTTGGCTTGTATGTGTAATTTGATAAGGTTTGAAAACTGAGTTTTTTAGTTTCAGGTCATTTGAGGTTTTGGTGCCAACTGAGCTGATAGTAGTTCTTTGTATATGTTTCTCTAGTCGAGTCAGCTGTTTACCTAAGGTATTGAGGTTGGTGTTTATAAAGTTATTTTGGTTAATAATGTGTTTGGTATTTGAAAAGGTGTCATCACTGGGTAATTTGTAGGGAGCTGCATCTACAGTCTGGTTGTTGTGGGTGATTTGGATATTTCTCAAGGGTGGATGGTCAGACTCAACTGTTGGTCCACTGGTGAAGTTCCATGTAGGTGTTTTGGATCTTGATGTGACCGGACATGCATGTTTAATGGATGCAAAAGGATATGAAATGTAATGTTCAGATACATAATACAATTCGAACCAATCAAAGAACATAATTTGTACTTTATGTAATTCAATGAAATTATAAAATTGTTTTTGGATCGCACTTCTCTGATGGAGAAAGTGTTGAAAAAACAAAATTCGTTTTGTAGAATTATAGGCAGCATAAAAATCTTTTTTGAAAAGAGTTTTTTAAGAACAAAATGTTTTTTCTGAAATTAAAACATTTAGCTCATTTTGGACATTTTTTTGTGACTGAAGAGAAGGTTGGAGATGTTGGAGGTGATTGTTGTTCAATGTTGGTATACACTGGTTTTGAGATATTTATAGTGTAATCTGCATGTTGGAAACTTGCAGAAGGGATATCTGATGTAGAGTGTTTAGGTGGGTTTGGCTGACATGGAATGTTAATGACAGAAGGTATTTTTAAAATTCTTCCAAGATCTACTGTGCTGGAAGAGGAAGATTCTTCAGAGAATCTGGAACTTGTAGAATGATGATGGAAAGACAATTTTACTTTGCCTTCTATATATTGGGTTATGTCTTTGATTTGGACATTTGGTTGTGGTGGTTGTGGTATTTCTGGTGGGGTGGCTCCTTCAAGGATCCAATCATTTGAAAGAGTGATATCTTTCCATTGGATAGCTTTTGGAACGACTATGTTTGATCGGGATAGGTTTGTTTGGAGAAGGAGTGTTTCTCCTTTCTGGGATTGGTATTTGTGTTTATTGGCGAAGGCTAAGAACATTACTTTGTAATGGATTTTGAAAATGAAAGCAACAGGGATGGATCCTTCAAGCATATTGTAATTATGGGTTTTGATTTGTAGTATCATGCTTTGTAAAATATTTCTGTCTTTGAGAGATATAGTAATATTTGGATACCAGTCAAAAGATACTGGACCGCTACAGAGGCTAGACTCAATAGAACTAAGAAGTGAGTCTTGAAAATTATGGAATCTAGCATCTCGAAGGACAATTAGAATTGAGGTGTTTAAACCTTCTTTTGTAAGGGGTTTTATACCGACTTGGACTAGACCAACATGAATATATTTGTAGTTTTTGGCTAGGTGTTTTTAAATGGATTTTTGGGAGAGGAGTTGAATGGTCTCAAAAAGTTTTGTAAGCTGAATATCTCGTTCTTCAGTTTTAATTGTAAAATCTGTTTTGAAACTATCATATTTTGATTTTTGATAAATCTATGTTTGAGAAATTTTTAGAATTTTCCAATCAGCAATGTTTTTTTGTAAAATCTTCAATAGTTATTTTTTCACTTTGTACAATCCTCTTACTCTTGGAGGTCTTAGATGTAGAAGAAGCTGAAACAGAAGTAGATCTATAAAAAACAGAATCCATAGGTTGAAAAGATAATTTAGAAAACAAGCTGTGAGTTATATGGGTTTATTGCCTTAATCACTCAACGAGACTTACACCATTCAGTAGCATTCACCTATGAACTAAGGTTTTCTTCTCTTTCAGGGGGTTCTGTAACTTATGTCACTATTCCTACCCAGATCCCAATAAGCTTCGATACCAATAAGAGACAAGAAAACAGTTTGTGGCTTTGTATGGATTTTTAAGAGAGGAGTTGAATGGTCTCAAAAGGTTTTGTAAGCTGAATATCTCGTTCTTCAGTTTTAATTGTAAAATCTGTTTTGAAAATATCATATTTTGATTTTTGATAAATTTGTGTTTGAGAAATTTTTGGAATTTTCCAATCATCAAGTTTTTTTTGTAAAATCTTCAATAGTTATTTCTTCACTTTGTACAATCCTCTTACTCTCGAAGGTCTCAGATGTAGAAAAAGCTGAAACAGAAATAGATCTATAAAAAAACAGAATTCATAGGTTGAAAAGATAATTTTTAGAAAACAGGCTGCAAGTTATATATATATATATATATATATATATATATATATATAAAACAAATTCAAGGATGAATTTCGAGGATGACCAAAGGTGGCCTGGCTTACCTAAGGTTTTAAACAAAATTCAAAATTCCTCTTGTACTTGCAAAATTTTTAAGGCAGTTTTATGAAATAGCCATAAAACTTAAAAATTATTTTGGCTCTCCTAATTTATCAAGTCTAGATTCGCTCTTAAACAAATCCCTGACAAACTGGTATATAAATTTGCACTATTTAACTATAAAATAAGAGAAAATAATCTTTGTTATCCTATGATTTGGACCAAATTACATTTGTCTACCAAGTTTTAAAAAATCACACTTTTCAACCTTAGTCAACACAAATCTTCATTAAAAAAAATACAAAGATTAAAATGCTCTCTCTCTCTCTCTCTCTCTCTCTCTCTCTATATATATATATATATATATATATATATATATATATATTATAACTCAAAAACACAGATAACTTGACTCTTTATCTCTCACTTTCTCTTTTTTTAATTGAAAACAGTAAACTAAAAACCTTTTCTCCCAGATCAAAGAACAAAAATGTAAGGAAGTAATGATTATTCACAATAAGTTTTGGGTCACGTGGTGAGATCTTGTGGGTTGTCGAAGCTAGGACAACTTCCTTATGCTAACTAATGCATAACGAATATGTTTAAAGCATTTGTTTTCAGTTAGATGTTAGAAATTGATGATAATGCGTTTTGTATGATGTTAAAGTGTGATTATTCAATTGTTTACATTAAAAAAAAAAACCCAATTTGCTTGTATTTCAACTTCAATCTTGAAAAAAGCTATAAAGCCTTTAAGCTGATTTGTTTTTCTTTGGTTGATGACATTCAACATAAAATATCTAATTTGACTAGTAGATACTCTTTTATTGTTGTTTAAATGAACCCTCATAAGAACTTCTAATTTGATTTTGTACTATTCCCGAAAAATCCAAGTTAATAATCTTTCTAAAAACTTGGATTGCTTTTCAATAAACACTTGATGTGAAGTATGTTAAACCATTATTGAATATAATTAGTAATGTTTTTGTACAAATCTTAAAAATACCCTATTTATCTTAACGGATTACTATTGTAAGAATTCAAATTTGGATTTTTTTTACTTAAATACATGCTAAATTAATGCATTTAACCTTCTATTGATTGTGATTTACTACTCTATTATGGAAGAACTGATTGAAAATTCTCGATATAATTGCTCATCATGATAGTTTAACATTTGTTCAAAGAAATTGTTGTTTAAATAAAATATTATATATTGATATCTTGTTTATTTGCAAGCAAGTGTGACTTGCATGGATTCAAAATAAAAGATAATAAGGGGAATGTAATTGTGCATAATGCCTTAGGCATTAAGGTTATTATTATATATGATGAATATGAAGAAGAAGAAATTAATTTATATGTTGATGAAGATATTAAAGTTGCTCCTCTAAAATGGAAAATGCCTTGGTGTTATTGAGGCAAGCCTAATAATGGTAGACCAACTCATACAAAATATTTTGCTTCTTATGATAATAATGATGAAGTTGGAAAAAGTAATAAGATTGTGTTTTTACTTGAAATAAATGATTTGGATCATAAAGATGTTAATGGTTTAATTAATGAAGTTGGAGGTTCTAATGTTGGTATAGGTGTTGTTAAAGTTATGATGTTGGTGTTGGTGCAAGTGTTGGTTGTTGTGGTGGTGTTGGAGTAGGTGTTGATCATGTTACAGTGAAGGTGTTGGTTATGATATTGGTGTGGGTGGTTATGTTAATACATGAAGAAGATAGTGAGGAAGAAGATGAGGACTATATAACTTTTGAAGAGGATGAATTTGAGTTTGCTAATGAAGTCGAGGATGATTGGATTGACAGCTTGGCATGTGATGGTTTCAATGTGAAAAATGTACATGGTGCATCATATTCAGAAGATAAATGGAATGTTAGTAGTGCTGATGATAATGTTGCAGTTTTTGAAAAATCTGATAATGATAATAGTTATGAGTTTGTTGTTGATGATATTTTATATAAATTAAATATTTATTTTTTATAATATTTTTAATATGTGTAACTTTGCATAATATTTTTTTTTTATTTTCTTCAATAAATTTTATGTGTGTATCAATCTGTATTACAAATTGATTTTCATAAACAAATTCATTAAATATAACTAGATAAATTATTCATGTTGCGATATTAAATATCTTGATCTACATTAGTCTATTTATTTTTTCAACTATGTTTTTATTTATCATTACTTACTTTTTTTCCATTTATTTACAAAAGGTTTGTAATTTATTTAAATGAATGCGTCCATATGTTTTTCAATTTATATTTATTATTTTTTTATGTAAGAAAACACGCTGAAAAATTCTATATGTTCAAGTTTTTTTTTGTCATGTATTGGTGTTTTCAATTTGATCCTTATTTTTATGATTTTTTCCCTTAAATCTTTTATAAAAAAATTTTTATTTTTAATTTTACCCTTGAATCCAAATTGATAGTGTATTAGTTTTTATTTATTTATTTTGGTCCTCATTGATCGATTATATATATATATAATGTTTTCCTGTTTGCTATTGTTGCATCTTTTTTTTCCTTATATGATTTAAATAAAGCCAGCTTATTTAGTTGATCGAAACTATAACCCGAGTTTTTGAATTTCTCTTTTTTTTTTCAAAAAAAGACATGCTAGCAATGCCTAAATATTTTACTGAAAAAATAATGTAGACTCGGAACATGAGCACCAACCTAGTAAAAGCTAATTGGGGAAATATTTTTACTATAGCCTGTGAGAGAAATTATTGTTTGCCTCTCCACCAAAAAAAAAACTTTAAACAAGCAATTAGAAGTATTTTAATATTTTTACAATGCTCATTAGTCATTATCAAATTGATTGATGACAAATAAATGTTTTTTCATTTCAATTGCAGAAGGAAACGACTATAATACCATTGGAATAAAAAAAAAAAAAACTAGATTCAAATGACACTTTTGTGTTTTTACAATGATTTTTATGTACTTATCATGTCTAATGAGGGACAATTTGGTATTTCATTGGGTGTTGAAAATATATAAAATAAAAAATAAAAAGCACAGTGAAACAATCAAATATCATTAGAAGCCAAAAAATTAAAATTGGCCACAAGGGGCTTTTTGTTTTTCGTAAAGGTTTTCTTGGTTGTTATGTGGTAAGCTGAGGGGAAATTAGAACTTTTAACAAAGAAAAAAATAAAAATAAAAATGCAAAGTTGTTGGGAATGCGTAGCATGCACCATGTGTGAGATGCCTAAGCTTTTTGAAAATAAAAATAAAAATGAAAAGTTGTTGGGCATGCATAGCATGCACCATGTGTGAGGTGCCTAAGCATGTTGAACAACAGGTGCGACGCCTCCAACATCCAAAAATTTCTTTCTATTGTGTTGTTGGAAGCAACATCATGTCCTCTTCTATGTGGAGTGATGAGTGTTGGTGCTGGAGGTTCATTGATGGGGATTTTCTTCTTCTTGTTCTTTTCTCTCTCCTCCCCTAAACATTATAATTTGGATCTCTTTGTTGGTGGTATTTCAACTTCAGTCATTATTCTTTTGATTTTTATGTTTTGTTTTTGGTCTTTTTATATATAAATTTTATTAGTTTTCACTTTCAACTTTCAATCTCAATTTATCAAATATTATATTTTTTAATTTTATTCTTATTCTTTTGATTTTGTTTTCTTAGCCCTTTTATTAAAGTTTTATTGTTTTTTAATATCATCATTCAATCCAAATTGAAGGTATTATATTTTTCAATTTGGTCCTCATTGTTTAGATTTCTAATTTCTTTCTTGGCTCTTTTGTAAAAATTATTATTTTTTCAATTTCACCATTCAATCAAAATATTATTTTTATTTTTTATATCAATTTTGACTTTTATTCTTTTGATTTTTTTGGGTCCTTTTACTAAATTGATTTGTCTTTTCAATATCATCATTTAATCAAATATAAAATTCATTTTGTATTTTAATTTTGATCCTCATTCTTTTAATTAATATTTTTTAATTCTTTTCTATAATTAAATATTTTTTTTCAATTTCATCCTTCAATATTTGCTTGATTGAGAATTGGTCTTCCTGGTTTTTTTGAGATTGGGTGTTTCAAGTCTAATGACCCGGATTACGAGTTTAAAAACTTAACACAAGTTTTTTTTTTTAAAAAAGGGCTTTACAATTATATTTTTTTTTCAAGTTATTCCAATTTCATGACCTAGACCACGGGTTTGGCAAGATATCTCGGATTGGTCGACATTGATTACCAGGGTTCCAAGTTTAAGCTAACTCAGGTTAACCGAGATCATTTTTTTATGTCCTTTTTTTACCCCATTTTTTTCTTTTGTATTTAATAAGTTGTGAATTAAGATACATTGTTTATTTTATTTTGAAAAAAATATTTCTTCCCCTTGTTATCCTAATCACTTTTCTTTTTAAATTTTAATCATTTACTATCTTTTTTTTTTCATCTAATTGAAATATAGCCATGGGCTATAACTTAGGCATACATTTTTCTTTATTTTTTAAAACACACTTGCGGCATCTGAATAGTATTTTTTGAGCAAACAAAAATAGTCTGGCCTCAAGGCGAAGCGTGGGCACCGAGGCTGGTATAAAATAATCTAAAAAATTAAAATATTTTATAATGCATGCATGCATAGTTACACACTTAGATATAACCCGTGTTATGTCATGGGTTAGGTCAATTTGTTTTTAACATAAAAAAATATTTAAGCATTGCTAACGTGTTTTTCAACAATAAAAAAATCATAATAATTAACTTAAAATTCAATATGTATGTTTAATAAAATAGATTGAGGATTATATACACTAATTAATGATAAAAAAAGATCCTAACACTAACTAAAGAGCAAGTCATGAAGTTGAGAAACATGCATAGATGACACTAATTTTTAATTATATGCATTGGAAAGCCCTTCTATTTATTTTTTTAAATGGCACCAATATTTTTATAAAAACATTAACAATTTAAATTTCATTGGAACACAATAACTTTCTAATAAAGTTTTTTCTTTATTAATATCGTTATTTAAAAAAAACAAATATAACATTTTTTCTATGTCACTTTTAATGAAAACTAAAGGAAATTAAAAAAATACATAAAAAATAGGACAATTTCAAATAAAAACAAAAAGACATCTCTAACTAAAACCCCTTTATCTCATTAACATGCTTTCTCATTAACATGTTCCTTATTTTTCAAAAAAAAAACATTTTCATCAAGACATTTGTTTTTTAAAAAGCATCATATTATTATTCTAAAAGCAAGATTTTTTTTTAAATAACACTCTAATAATTTTAATACGAGTGTATTAAAAAACACAACAACAACAATAATAATACAACATTCATGTCTTGTCATAGAAAACTCTTTTCAAGTATCACTAAACTCATCTTAGACCCGAATAATTACCTAGTTTGAGTTTCAAATTAAACCAATGAAGGCTAATTTGATGTGACATGTTCAACTTCAGCGAGTCTAAAAGTAACCTAGAAGATTGATAAAAACATGATTTACTTAAAAGAAATTTCAAGATGACACCATTTTCTTAAATATCAAGGTGATGACATATCATATCGATATGGGTTAGTTAACCTATCAACCCCGCCACCCAAGTTATAGACCTAATCGAGTTTAAAAGGTATTTTTTTCTAAAATTATTTTTTATTTAATTATATAATAATAAAAATTGGTCACCGCATTAAAGAAAATGACTAAAAGAAAAAAAATTTGATTATGATAGGCTACATAAAAAGAAAGATTGCTCGAGAATGAAGTAAAAATTAAATGAAATCAAATAATATAACATATAAAAATCATTCTTAGTTAATGTAAGGATTTAAAATAAATTATACATATTATATTTAAAATTATTTAATTTTTAAGAAAATAAATATGAATTGGTGAAACAAAAATAGGCTAACAGTGTGGGCCTATTGGCCTAACGTGCTTAGGCCTTTAAAAATAAACCTGGCCGTATGGGCTTTTATTTTTTTTTCTTTCAAATTGGTCTTCCACTCATTTTTTTTAAAAGAACTAAAAGACGTGTTGTCTATGTGCCCATAATCTGGCTACCATAAAGGTGACAAGAATTTGAGCTATGTATTTTTTATCCCAACCTTATTTTTTTAACCTATTTTGATCTAGAAGAACCTGAAAAACACTCTCATAACTTCACAAAACTAGTTTTCCAACTCAAAAAAACTCTTAACTGGTTAAAACAACACAAATCAAACAAAAACAATCACGCAACCCTAATATACCTTTTCAAGTGATATGGCAACCCAAAAACTTTTTGATAGCACTCCTTTTGTCAAGCCTAATCTTGGCCATGTTGGTGAACTAAATTGGAACAACCAACCGCTTTCCCTTTTCTTAGTCATTTTCCAGTGAGTCTTTTTGTTCTTCTTCAAATTCAGAAACTAAAATGTAAATAAAATGAAGCTTTATACTAAACCTTATAATTTTTAAACTCAAGGGACCAAAATAGAAGTTCGACAAAATTTTAAGCCTAAGAGGTGTTGACACCATTTTTTTTTTAAAGAAGAAAGGCTTATATCTTACCAAGGTTTTAGCTTTGGTCCTTACTCATTGCTAATTTCTCTCAAACAAGAAAACTAAATAAATTCTTACAGAATTGAGAATCATCTTATGTTAGGACTTTTTTTTAAAACTAAGATGACCTAAGAAAAACCAATACAAAATAAATAACTAAGCCAAATTATCAACTAAAATAATCTTGAAGGATGAAATAAAAAAAAAAAAATTAATGGTCAGACTAGAAAAAAATAAATAAAGGACTAAAAAAGAAAAATATTTTATTTTTAAATAAAAGGCTAACATTTCACCCTACTTTCAATTTTGGTCCCCTAATATTTAATTTTCATAAAATTTTCATAAACAACCATATTGAAACCCTTTTTACAAAATTAAGAACCAACTCAAAGTAGGGATTTGTTTTAGACTAAAAACCTAAAAGAAATCAATACGAAACAAACCATCAAACCCAATCACCAATCATTACAACGTGGAATGATAAAATTAAAAAAAAATTCAATAGCTAAAGAAAAAAAATTCAGGGACCAAGAAAAATGAAAACATTGTGCAAATCCATGACGTTTTCACTCAGAAGCCATTGTAAAACACAAATATTCCTCAAATTATCACCATATCAAGATGATAAATCTTTTGTTTAGTAGTCTAGGTTGTCACCTTGTTAAGACAACCAACCTTTACTATATCCCTCAGATCGCC
>Ga0325404_1004763_pt1 | contig 14392 bp, 11 predicted proteins | sample PopdelMetagenome_18_FD_205664 | JGI IMG/M metagenome (GOLD analysis project Ga0325404, IMG submission 205664) | Populus deltoides microbial communities from Bellville, Georgia, United States - Xylem-Control-R1 | ecosystem: Host-associated > Plants > Phyllosphere > Stem > Wood/Secondary xylem... | reverse complement strand
AGAAGAAGAAGGAGGAGGAGGAGGAGGAGGAGGAGGAGGGGAAGGAGAAGGAGAAGGGGCGGCGGCCTTGGGCGGTGGTGAAGGAGCTGCGCTCCACTGTTCACGTTGCAGAACAGTGGAGACATGGTGCAGAAGAAGAAGAAGAAGAAGAAGAAGGGGAAGGGGAAGGGGAAGGGGAAGGGGAAGGGCTGGTTATTTCTCTGCTGCAAGGTGCGCCATTGTTACTGTGTTGTAACACAGTTGTAACAAAAGCAGCCCCAAGCTGCTTTGGAGAAGGAGAAGGAGAAGGGGAAAGGGAAGGGGAAGGGCTGATTATCCCTCTGCTGCAAGGCGTGCCATTATTTACTGTGTTGTAACACAGTTGCAACAAAAGCAGCTCCAAGCTGCTTCGATTGTTGCTGCGTTGCGAACGCAATAAAAGACGGGGCTCATGAACAGTAAATCCCATTTTTTTGGTAACCAAACATGCAAGAGCTGCGTTTCAAGCGAAACGCAGCCGCAGCAGCGTAAACAAACGCTCTCTTAAATGGAACCTCAGTCTCATCATGTGATAATCTGGCATGAAGGGCATTACCATACATGTGAGTTAGCCTACCCGAACACTGTAGGCGTTGATGCTATCTTCCACCCTTTCCCCTGTAGAAAAAGCGTCTGCTACTCGTGGAGGGTTAACTGGATTGAGTAACCCCCCCCAAAAAAAAAAAAAAATAATCCAGGTTTTGCATTGAGTAGATTTTAGTCTCTTTGTAGCATTTCTAATGTTCATCAGTTGTTCATGGCATTGCCTTGCTTGCATGAAGAGTGTCAAACACTTGATTGCATGGATGTTGTGCAGTAAAGTGGAGAACAGAATTATCTGGAGAAACATTGCATCCACCTGTGTGCTTCTGTGCTTACAAAAGAGGTTTGAGTGAAGATCGGCAGGTCCTAAACATGCAAGCTCGTGTAAACGAAGAGGCAATGAATTCTGAGTTCAAAGTGAAACCTAGTGAGTTCAAGCCGATAACATCCTAAAATCTTGACGAAAAATAACAGGAGAGATGATGCCCGTTGAGCTTGGTGCTCACCTCTCGTGTCAAGAGGGCTTTAGCCCCTCGTCTGTCATCCACTTTCCTGCTGCTCATTACAGCACTCAAGTAATTTTAGACTCTTGACCATTTGCCTATAATTAAGCCAACTTCTTCAGTCTCCTTAAAAAAGGATTAATATACATAAAGGTATAATCCACCCACTCTTTATAACACGTTTCGTGTCACTATTGAGTTGCTCCATTGATGAACTGGTAAGCTAAATCTACCTGCCAATCTCTCATCATACAAAAGAAACATTGGAAACATGCAAGCTTAACTAAATGCAAAGAATTGGATGCTCGGTTCCAAGTTAGACCCAGTGAGTTCAAATCACACTCCAGTTTCCTTAACTATGTGTCAGTAAAAACAATAGACAGCGAGGTAAAGCCAAAAACCCAACAGCATCTATGATCCTGCCAATGCCATTTCTGTATTTATGCCAACTCTAAAGAATACCAGACCTGCAAATTGCCAAATACAGAAAATAGTTCTCTACCACCACCTTAATAAATCTAGAATACAAAATGAACAAAGAAAAAATCCCTGCTTCACAATGACAATCAATGCAAGTGACAGAGGAGCATCTCACCTTCAAGTTCAACCAACATTTACATAAAGTCATTTACAAACACAAAATTCTCAGACAAAAAAACGAGGAACGGTAACAAGATAACAAGATAACAGGAATGTGACTAAAGAGAATTAGTGTGATGGTTGACCACGCAATTTGTTTGCGACATAGAGCATATGACTAATGTTTGTTGGGGGATAGTTCTGGAGTAGCTTGAGAATAGAAGTGAAATCCCCTGCTAGTAGACGCCTCCGAATGAGAATCAGCATTGCACAACATACCCTAAGCAATGTCTCCTGCAAAAAAAATAATAAAAAAAGGGTTAGTTTGTTGGCTTTGACAATGTTCATCATCCTAAAATTTTGATCAAAACTAACAGGCTGGCAATGCTCATCATTCTAAGATTTTGAGCAAAAGTAACAGGGGAAATGATCCGTTGTGTTCCACTATATCACCTATGCAATATCACCACTACTAATTAACCATCTTTCTTAAGCTCTTAGATGAGATCCCAGGATATGATTTATATTATTCTCTAACATCGTATAAGACCCTCTTCAACATAAATAGTGCACAATCACTTCAGTCCAATATTGAACAGGCTTGTAGCCAACAGGTGGAACCATAAGGGAGCCATTTTCCAAAAGTATGCCATCCTACAGCATTTACACAATCCATTTCATGATTTTCTACCAGAAAAATTTCAGCTCAATGTGAATGGATCCAAGAGTCCCATTACTTTTCCAGCCATAGAGATACAAATGTTCATCAAAGTACTTAGCTAGATTATGATATAAAGAGGAACCCTAGGGATAATAGAGGTCTAAAGAGTTTATACCATATTATTAGGTCCTTGGGAGGGTGGCATCCTTGTTCTACTTATCAAAAACACCTTCAGGGAAAAGAATAGAGAGGAAATGAATTTTACCTGAGGACCCTCAGGGTCACTTAAAAGTGTGTCCCAAATGTGAAGACTATCTGCGAAATTGAACTCCTGAGTCAAGAGCAGAGTAATCCACCGAAATGCATAAAACTGGGGGTTTACCTGTTGTTTTTAGACAAAAAGAAGCAAGCATTTCAGAAGAATTATTTGACCAAAAGATAAAGCATACGCCATAACTAATCTATTGTTCAAATAAATGTTGCTTAAGGTTTAAAAATTTATGAAAGCTGATGCGAGTTATGAGCACAAACCCAACTTATACCATTTAAAAAAAAAAACTATCTGAAATTCATGCACTTATTTTCATCTTGTACATCAAAGAAACTATTGTTTCATAATTATATTAGAATACAAAATCATCCATATGTGACAAACAATGTCTTGGCAACTGAATATATATACATTACAATAGTGTCTTACTTTGGTTGTGATCTCAAGATGACGCCAAAGCTCTTCATCATGCTCCTTCAGAAGCTGTGACAATCTTGTAATAGTTGATCGAATTCCCACAACACTGTTGTCAAGTTGCTGACAGAAATGATCCCGAAATCCACTCAACAGCTCAACAAAGCAGAAAAATGTGTCTGCTTCTGCACAAGCCTGCAGGACTTGAATAAAGGAAATGATAAACAAAATGAAACCTAAAAGGATAACTAAAACATGACAAAATGGTTACACCAAATCACAGGATCAATGATGATAGTGGATATGATGTACACTCTCATTATTATGCATCTGTCCTGGTCTAACAATTCATTGGTGCCACAAGATAATGCATTGACATATTAACACCTATCAAATCTTCATTAATTTAGTTAACTTCATTATGCTCTCTGGATAGCAATGGCATTGATGCATTAAATTATGTGTCTTGAAATAACACTGGCATTTGATGTGTTAAATTATGGAGACTTTCTCTGCATCCACCATTTCCAAAGAAGAACACAAAGAATTCAATAATAAAATATCTTTCTGACAAAGAAGAAAGCAACAGCATGAGCTTACCGCCATTTCCTCATCAGGGTCATTTTTGAATATGTAGAATAGTGGTGCCAAAATTTCATTCATCCCTTGAACATATCGTATACCCGGATTTAACTTTGCAAATACAGTCAGTATGTTTCTCAAAGCCTCCTGAAGACGAGAGGCACAAATAAGTCCGCAAAACAGATTTTAGGTTAATATCAAATATATATATATATATATATATATATATATATATATATATATATATATATATATAAAACAAAAACAAGAGTACACCTGATTAGATTTTGCATGAGATGAGTCCCCAGAAAAGAAGTGCAGGTCTGGATGAGTGCGTTTCACATCTCGATCAATCTGCTCTATGATCTCTGAGTCCTACAAAATGCCAAGGTTGGAGATGGATATTTTAGACAGACAGTGCAAATATCCTGTGAATATTAGTATGTTGTTTTGCAACAGCAAAGAGTGTTCGAAATTTCACTTCAAGTAAAAAATATCATGGACATGGGCAACAGGCTATCATCCTTACACATATCAGGTCACATGCACAAACTTCATACTAGCAAAAACTAATTTATAGCAACCAAGGGCATTCAATATACATGACCACTTGCTCTCATGATGCGGAATGAGGCTAAATCATATTCCCAGGACATCTCGAAGAAGAATGAGTAAGGCATTATCAATTTTACTTCAGTATTTGTTTAACATTTTTCTGGTCAAATTTCCAAACCAAGACCTATCCAGTTCAAACCCATTACTACCCCTGGAGAGAAAATTCACGTTTCCTCAAGACTTCATTTTCCCTTTCAAATTCTCTAAAAAGAAGCTACATGCAGATTGGTTTTGCCATACCACATCTCATTATATTTTAACTGACTGCAAAGTTTCTACACCCAGAAAGAGGGGGAAAAAACTGACTGAAAAGTTTTAGAGATTTTAAACATAGAGAAAGGGAAGTAACAACTGTTGGTAGGCTTGCACAATAGTACACAATATCCAAAGTCTAAAGTATCTGTGTCATGAAACAGTTGATTTCATACCTGAAAGAATTGATTCCAAACGCTGCTCTTACCAAGGCTCAAAGGATGCTCCCCATGAGTTATCTCTGATCTTGAGAGTACACAACGGCTTTCAGATTTTCCATTGTCATTGTTGAGAACAGTGGTTTTCTCCAACCTCCTTGCTATTTCTGACTAACCAGCCACAAAAAAAATCAGAATCCCAGAAACTTTGACGAGAATTAAAACATTAAACTGAAAGCAGCAGCACATCCTCCTTATAGCAAAAAGGACTTCGCTAGTCCACTAGCCCACACTAGTATCCTACTTATGAGAGCCCAAGCTAATCTAGCTCACCTAGTTACATTTCATGAAAGCATACAACCGGGATGGAATTTAACTTATTTTTGCAGCATCTTCATAATTTAACATTTCCCAATGCTGTAAAAAATGTGAGGACTTTCCAGAAAACCCATTTATTTAAGATGTTAAAACCAAAAGAAAACATCAACAAAAACCCAGCAACAAATTGGATAACAATCACGCTGTATTGTATTTTATAACCTTTACAATCGTTTTAATTCCCCATTAAATGACTAACTAAATAAGGCATTAAAATCCATGCCATGTGACTTACAGGATTCATCAAAAGCTCCTCTTTAAAATGCTTGTACTGAGATCTCTTCTTGGCCAATTCAGACGACCAAAGTGAACGATCAGGTGCCAAATACCCCAACAAGAGCTGCCACACACAATCAATAAGCTTAAATCCAGACCATCCCATTGCCCCAAATCAACATGCAAGACACTCACTCCATTCAACAAAGGAAGGAGAGAATAATACTTTAACGGCCTCTAGGCATCAAATTTCATCTCTCTTCAAACCCAAAATCTCTACATTTCTAATTTTTCACACCCAACTCACCATAAGCTTGGAAAATCAGATTTTCAAGTTTGACCCATTACTACAGTACATTCATCTCAGAAAACACTTCTTTTACTTAAAAAAATTAAAATCCAGTTTTCTTAAAAAAAAAAAACCAAAATCTCTAATTTCTTTCGGATTCTCTCAACAACCCCAAATTTTTTCAAAAAAAAAAAAAAATACAAATTTATTACCTTCCAAACCGTGGAACGAATACCAGCACCATCAGGTATCCCTTGAGAAGCAATTCTTCTCAATTCCCCCATATTTATCACCTTCTTTGATAGCTGCAACCACAAAAGCGACACAGCTTTAAACAGAAATTTCAAAAATTAAAATTAAAAAAAGAAGAAAAGAAGAAAATTTGAAGTGACCTCAGTCAGAAGCAGAGCCTGCTTAGAAATATCCTCTGCAGAGCTCTCATCATCATCAACATTTCGAATATCATTATTAGTAATAATTATTTTATTATTAATAATATTATCATCACTATAATTATTATTAATAATAATATTGTTGTTGTCGTCGTCGTCAACGATGCTGCTTTTGGAAAGCTTATCTTTAATCTCAGGTTTTTGAGGATGATGATGATTATGATGATGACGCGGCTGCTGTTGTTCCTCGTCTCTGATAGCCGTAGGAGGTAGCGGTGGATTGATTGGGGATTCGAGGGGTGGAGAGGCGGTGGTGGGTGAGTGGTGGTCGAAGATATTGGTGTCGGTGGTGGCGGTGGAGGAGGAGGCAGCGGAAGGAGTGGTGGACCAGAGAGAGCTGTTGAGCCAATCTGGTACTTTTTTCTTCACCATTTTAATTCAAAAAAGGAGAGATTTTTTAACTGATTTTTACAAAAATAAAAATAAAATTAAGGATTAATTGATTGATTGATGGTATGGTTAGTGAGGGTGGATGGGCGCTTCTTCTTTCTTGCGAGTAAGGGGGTGAAATGGGTTTGATGGAGTGACAGCACGGGTAGGGAAGGGTTGTGAAGGAGCGATGGAAGAAGTCCACCTTCATACATGCTTTTTTCTTTTATCATTTTTATTTTCAAATCTTCTGTTTTTTAACAGAAGGGTCCATTTTAAGATTTTCTTTTCAAATTTTAATTAATTAATTAATTTATTAATAATGATATAATTAAGTATTAATGTAACGTTAAATGATGATATAGATACCAAGATTTTACACGAGAAAATATGGGCAATAATAAGTTTAAAGTGTCTTTTCTTAATAAATTAGACACGGACAAATCCATTGCGTGTTTTTTTGTCATGTTAGGGGTTTTTTTTTCAACTTTTTGTTGAATTAAAAAAAAAAAACCTAAAAACCATCAGCTCAACTATTTACTGTGGCTTTTGATAGCAAATACTGTCGATTGGAACAATTCTTCTCACGTGGTTGCTTCGAATTGTTTCTCGCATGAAGTTGGGTTCGCTAGGGATCTGGCTGTATGCTGGTTTCTTTGCGCGAGTTGGGGGATTCTGGTCTGTTGGCTCTCCGTTGTGGGTGCATCTATGGCCTTGGGAGCGGTGGCTCTGTGCGGAGGGGTGGCTCTGTGCAATCTTGGCTTAATGGATCCGGTTTGAATCTAGAAGGAATTAGGAGAAGCCCCTCTCGTAGAGTCGTAGTTGCATGACCTTGGTAGAAAATGCTATCGCAAATTCACAGTAGAAGTTTTTGCCCTTAAAAATGGAGAGATTTTGAAAGTAAATCATACCATCTCAACAAAAAGAAAGAAAAAGAAAAATCATTGATACAGAAAAAACAGCATCCTTGCAATCATGAATACATGATAGCCTTAGGTTCATAGTGCGTCTACTCATGCAAAGCAACATACCCTCCAAGCCAAATGGTAGACTACCGTGACCCCATGATTCAGCACTCTCGGATTTTAGCTATTGTTTTGACAACATTTTCAGGGTCCATTTGCTTTGCATGATTGCAATCCTCAGGCACATGAGGGGGGGTACCTTGATCTTGCTCTCTAGTCTATGCATGCATTCAAGCAATGATGGATAGTAGTTCAGTTTCTGTGTTGTCTCTTTTTAAGGCATCAATCATGTCAAATACAAAAGTAGGCATGCCCTTCTGGACCTTGATATTGCTCTCCCACGTTGTCATGCTGTAATGGGACACACTGAATCAAGATCTGTTCATCAGGTCTTGTAACTCAAAAGAACGTCCTTTTTTCTTTTCTATGAATAGTTACTCTGATAAATATGTTATCAATACCACGCACAAATGAAGAGTGTGATGACAGTAACCAGGAACCCTTGAACCATATTGCTAACTAGTTAGAAAATCTGAGAGCTATTGACGAGACAATTTGTTGTTTTAGCCTGCTAATATGGTCAGATTAATGAAGTCCTGTTCCAGCTTTAATCCTCACTCCCCATAGTTCAGCCTCCATGCGTTAGTTGCTTCATCCAAATGGCTGTGAACCAAACAAACCAACAACCAAAGATGTCCCAAAGCAATCCTCCAGTAATAGAGCAACCAAGCTTCCCCATTGAGATGCCATCTAGAATCATTATCATGTGAGGAACAGTTCCACCAACAAACCTCAGATTTCATACAGCTGGTGTCTTAGATCTCGGGGGATGTGCAAGCATGCCATGCCGTCTGCTCCTGAATCATGTCAAAATGCAGCCCAAGCCATCCTTAACTTACCTCATCCTGAATAATGTCAAAATGCAACCCAGGCCATCCTTATCTTACCTCAGATTTCTGACAGCCGGTGTATTAGATCTCAGGGGATGTGATGTTTACAGATGAGCTTGTAGATCTATTGCCATAGATGTGAGACTATGTCATAGAGGTATGATGTTGGGTTCATATGGTTTGGGATCCTATATCAAGCAAAGAGATAGTATTGCAGTAATATCAAATACAAGTATGAAAAAGACTAGAATGCTGAGTTATAGAAAATTGAACAGACATGAATATATAAGTAAATTTGCTATACAAGGCCTGGATCGCGTACCATTTTACCAGTGATCTCTACATGAACAAGATCCATCCTTGAAATGATGGAATCGCTTCATATCTCTCAATATGATCTCCCTTTGACTTATCTTACTAGCATATTTCATCAAAGAATGGCAATCCCCACATACTTGAAGATTTTTCACAATCCTAATAGTCATCCCAGGAGAAGTACAAATGAGCGCAAAAGCAAGTGCTAACTTCTCACCATGACTTCCCAACACATCTTCTTTTTCTTCTTGTTCCATATTATGAAGTACCCACTCAGTTCCAGGTATGTATCCTTGTTTCACTGCACCTGCCATTATTTCTTCTAATTTCAGGCATATCGCTTTTGAATCCTTGTGATCATGATCACCAGATACAAAGCGTTGCACTTGACCCTCCACCTCAATGCAACTCCATCCACTATTTTTGTGAACACCTCTATTCTGCATCAGAACTCTTACTCTCTCCGCATCTACCCATTGGCCTAGAGCAGCATAAGCATTCGACAAGAAGATGTAGTTCCCAGTATGTGTAGGTTCAAGCTTCAGGAGTTTATTTAAAGCAAATTTTGCCATTTTGGTTTTTTTGTGAGCCCTACAAGCACAAAAGAGTGCTCCCCATATCACAAAATCAGGATTCATTGGCATGCGTTCAATGAATCTGAGGGCTTCTTTAAGCTGACCAGACCTACCTAGCATATCAACAATCAATGTATAGTGTTTCATAGAGGGTTCAATGCAGTAATCAAGCCTCATGCTATCGAAGAAGTTAAGTCCAATATCTACTTGGCCAGAATGCATGCAAGCAGTTAATAAGGCAAGAAATACAACCTCGTCTGGTTTTATACCTGCAAATATGACAAACTCAAGTTTTCGAGAATTGCAAAACAATTGAATGGGATTAGAGTAAACTGGAAAAAAAAGAAAAAAAAGGAGGTAAACTGAATGGAATTGCACCCAAAAAAAGTCACACCTGCAAACATCATCTGTTTAAAGCATGCAATCGCTTGCTCAGAATTTCCATGGATTGCCCAACCCCATATCATAACAGTCCATGTACGAATACTCTTCTGTTCTGTCTCTCCAAACACCTCACATGCGGACTCAATATTCCCACATTTGGCATACATATCGACCAAGGCAGTCCCAAGTGCTTCAGTCAAATGGAGACCATTATCCTTGATATATTTATGTATCCGTAACCCAGCTTCAAGGGCACCAATCTTTGCACAAGCAGAAAGAGCAGAAACAATGGTGAAAGCATTCGGCCTCACCCCTTCCTCCAACATTTTAGAAAACATTGACAGCGCCTTCTCACCATCTCCATTCCGCGAAAACCCATCAACCAATGTGGTCCAAGAAACCACATTCTTCTCTGGCATTTGATCAAAAAGCTCCATAGCACGATCCATATCCCCATTTTTTGCAAATCCGTCAATCAAAGTACTCCAAGACACATTCTCCTTCTTTGGCATGGCCTTAAAAAGCTTCACAGCCTTCTTCATACTCCCAGCCTTACAACAGCCCTTAATCAACACATTCCACAACAACGCACTGCTCCCACTATCAAATCTCTCAGGGCTTTCATCAAACACCTTGAAAGCCGACCCCAACTTCTCAACTTTTACATACATATCAACCAAAGAAACTCTTACAAATGAATCGAGTTCAATCCCACACCTCAAAACCATACAATGAATAGCCATACCAAGCTCTGTTGAGAACAAACCCGCCATAGATTTAAGCACAAACGGATATGTAAGCCGGTCAGGCTTAATGCCAGACCTTAACATTAGCCTAAAATGAAAAATGGCATTGAAAAAATGAGAATTTTTGGTGAGCCCACGAATTAATGCATTGAATGTAAACAAATTCTTGGGTTTATGGTGGTTGAAAACTGCTAGCGAGTGGTTGATGGATTTCCGCAAAGAAGAGGAAGAGATTAGCTGGGTGGTAATTAGGCTGCTTGAAGAGAGGTTGTGGATGATGATTTGGGCGTGGATTTGGTGGAGTTGGAGAATTGTTTTGGAACCGTGAATTAGAGAGATGAAATGGGCTTCTGTGGGTGGAGTCGGTGGAATAAAAAGAGCAGAAAGTGAGCTCTTTGGTTTGTTTTCTGATGTCTTGGAGATGGTTGTGGTGATTTCTGGTGGATTTGGAGAGGGAATTGGTGCATTTGAGGAGGAGGAGGAGGAGGAGGTTGCGGGTTTTCTAGTCTTTGATGCGGTGGTGGTGGTAGAGGAGGAGGAGGTTGTGGTTTTGGTGGGAGAGGAGGGTGGTTTAAACAAGGCATGGAGTGATTTCATCGCTAGAGAAAGTACGGAGGCTAACGGCCTGATAAATAATTTATAACTAGATGGCTCACGATAGGTCTAGTTTAATTTAATTAATACGTGATCTAGAAAATAAAATAAATAAATGAAAAAAATCACAAAGATTAAAGTTAAATAACCAAATATTAAATAGTAAAAAGTAAAAAAAATCAATTTAAAAAAAATATTAAAAAAAACTTAAGTGAAATCATGTTAAGTTTACTATGAGATCAGAATTCAAAAATTAAATTTAAAAACACCTAATCAACATGTATAACTCTCAACCTAAAATATAAAAAAAGAATAATTTCACAAAAAAAAACAGATCATATCACAAAACTTAAGGTTAAGTAACTTAAAGTCGAACGATGAAAATGATTAAAAAAATCAATTTTTAAAAGGGATTTAACAAAAATATCAAACTTAAACCGGGATAATTTTCAAAACTTGTGAATCAGGTCATTAGTAGAAGACAGACACAAAAATATTATGATGCAAAATTCTCAATCACAAAAAAAATAAAAAAACAAAACAATGAGGACTAAATCTTGTACAAAAAATAATTAAAAGAAAATAATTAAGGATCAAATTGAAAAATAAAATAAATAAAATGATTAAAAAACGAGTAATAAAAAAATAAGGACCAAAATTAGAAACAAAATAAAATATTAAAGTACAAAATTGAAAAAAAAAATCAAGCAAATGATAAAAAAAAATAACAATAAAAAGAATGAAAACCATATTTGATGCAAAAATAAAATAAAATGTTGAGGGATAAAATTAAAAAAAAAATTGAAAAGCATTAAAATAAAAAAAAATCAAAATCAAAAGAATACAAATTGGAGGATATAACAAATTTTTAGAGGCTCGATGCGAATACTAAGGCCCAAGAGAAAGAAAAGATAGGGAGGAGAAAAAACCCCATTGTCGTCAAACCGCTGCAAATATGATTATTGATTAGTACTTAAAAGTGTATTTTTATCAAGGTTTTATATCATCATTTTGCATTTAAAGTATAAATAACTCCTTAATTAGAGCATGTTTTATAATATCATATCTAATACTATAAGATACCTTTAATTTATAGTAAATATTCATCTTAAATGCAGGTCTATCATATAAATGAAGGGGATTGATTGATGAGTTTAACTGCTGAAATTGAGAAGACAAAGAGTTTGAGAAGACAGAGAGAGGGCTAAGCTTAGAAAAGAGATGCTGGTTCAGTCCAAACTGGAACACTGTTCAGTCATTGGGTCATATCTGGAGCTTTAAATCTTGGATTTCAGTTTGGTTTATATGACTAAAAGGCTAAGACATAGGCCTAAAACATTCAGGAAGAGTCCAAGACTCAATTCTGTTGTTTAAAAGTACAAATCTTAGCATCAAAAGAGAAGTCTGAATCTGTCCTGCAGCCCAAACACTTTTCAATGTTCAGCCCATATCTCGAGTTCATGAACAATGTTCAGTCATTGGGTCATATCTGGAGCTCTAAATCTTGAATTTCAGTTTGGTTTATATGGCTAGAAAGCTAAGACATAGGACTCAAACATTTAGGAAGAGTCCAAGACTCAATTCTGTTGTTTGGAAGTCCAAATCTTAGCATTAAAAGAGAAGTCTGAATCTATCCTGCAACCTAGACATTATTCAGTATTCAACTCATATCTCGAGTTCTAGAAGTCCAAATGCACCGATTCTTTTTTGTTGGAAAGCTTAGACACTTTCCTAGAACTTTCATGAAGACAATCTGTTCAAATTCTGACGTTAGCAATGATGTTTTATTCAGACAAGAAGATAAGGATTGTCACCAAGTCAAGATGTGGTCATCCACTCAACAATTAGTCATCAAATCAATATTTCTAAATTTTGGCCTATAAAAGGAGGCATTTGTCATGCATTTAGGCATCTTGATTTCAGATCAAAATCATGTTCTTGCTCTTTTTCTTTATATTTTTGTAATGATTAAGTTTTGTTTATATTAATCTCTTGTTTATACTTTTTATTTCATTTTCTTTACTTAGTTAACTTATATCTTATTTATGTTCTTATCTTGTTTATTTATATTTCTCTCTTTCATTATGTTTAGCTAAGTTTATTATGTCAATGTAAAAAGGTTACACTAATGGTTTAAGAATAAATATAGTATAAACTCAACATGGACTTTAATGTTTGATACTAACATGTTTTGTATTTGTTATCTTGTTCACTTTTAATACTTTACTTGTTAAATAATTAATCTAGATTTATGTTATATAACTCTTGGTACAACAAATACTTAGTACTTTTATAGCCCAACCGTATGGTATAACCGACACCTGTGCTGTGAAAGGAACTTGATTTGTTGTTAACATAAGTTATAATCATGAATACCTGACAACATTTACAAGTATTAGCATTATTCGAATAAAATATTTACAAAAAATTTCTGCATTTATATCTTATTTATTATTTAATATAAAATAAAAAAATAATATATATTTAATGTATGTATACATATTTTATATATATATATATATATATATGACAAGTTTGGATGGAGTTTTAGGTTAAATTTAACAATATCAATACCCTATCAATTATCAAATAAGGTAAGTAATAAAAAATTATATCCATTTAGATCATTCAATTTAATATCCATCAAGCTAAGATCAAATTATCATCCCCACCGGTAAAGCTTGGGATGTTAATTGATGAGAATGGGCAACACCTGCTTGGTTCCATGGCAGAGACTTTTGATCTTATTCCTAATAAAATAAAAGGAGAGACTTTTGATTTTCTACTTTTAAGTTCGATTTCTGTGCTTGGGATTTCAGAGGAGAATGATTTTCTACTTATGTTAATTAATGCTTTATTATTAATACATATATTAATTAAAGTGATTGAGATTAATATATTTTATATTCTTTTTATAAAATAAATTAGTTATTTTTATAAATTAAAATATAAAAGATATCTGAAACTAATATGTAGTTGTTTGTTAAATAATAAATACACTAAAATAACTTACATGAGAATTTTATATAAAAAACCCATACGCATAAATAAAAAGACTCACGTAGAAACTGTGAAAAATAATTATTAAATTTTAGACCATTAAGTATTTTATATTAGAAAATGCAATATTTTGATTATGACTATATATTATTTTAATAATAAGTAATAAATAGATAAATATCAGCCATAAACAAAATTAAAGTATTTGAGTGATAAAAAAGTGATTGATGAATCTTAGACATGAACTAGATTTTAGTAACGAGAGTCGGGATCGCTGGTAGCTAGATTCCGCTGTAGCTTAGCAACCCGTAACTGAATGAGGGCAAGAGAACGGATTAGCTTTTAGCTAGAGTCCCAGCGCGAGATTACTGATTCTTGCACTAGAAAGCAAAGAGGCGGAACCCATTGTAGCTGTAGCAGAAGCAGCTGCCATTGATTTTGCACCTTCAATACGAGATTTGAAGAAAAACCTAAACTCATATGTATGAGTGGAGGTACTTCCAGAGCTTGACTAAGGATAGCTTACCGATAGTTAAAAAGGTCGGCATAAGTCCATTCCCTAAACGGAATAGACAGATCCGACAGAAGTCGACCGATGGAAGTCGAAACTGTCACATTATGAC
>Ga0325404_1004757_pt1 | contig 14398 bp, 5 predicted proteins | sample PopdelMetagenome_18_FD_205664 | JGI IMG/M metagenome (GOLD analysis project Ga0325404, IMG submission 205664) | Populus deltoides microbial communities from Bellville, Georgia, United States - Xylem-Control-R1 | ecosystem: Host-associated > Plants > Phyllosphere > Stem > Wood/Secondary xylem... | reverse complement strand
AAAACACCAAATTAATTTGAAAAACATCAAAACTCAATTTTCTATTAATCAAATGTTGAATGATTAAATTGAAAAAAAAAATCAATCATACAAAAGGATAAAACTTTTTTAGCAATTATAAGCCAAAAAAAAGCTCTAACCAACCTTAGTCAACTCGTCACACCTACCTATCAAGTTATTCTATCGGGTAACTTAATAGAAAGGGAAATGAAAAAAATCACGAAACTCTTTTTTTTTAAAAAAAAAGTCATTATTAGCTTATAAAACTCATGATTCGAGTCATCTGACCAGAAGCATCAAATATTGAAAAATTATAAAGTTTAATTCTCAACAAATCAAATATTAACAGATAAAAAAAAAAATCAACCACACAAAAGGATCCAAAAGAAAAAAGAGTAATTAAAACCCATAAAAAAGGTGTGAGCCAACCCGGGTTAACCTGCCAACCCCAGGGGTTAAGTTATAAGATCGAGATAACTCGATAGAAAAGAAAACAAAGAAAACCACAAAACCTATTTTCTAAAAAAATCTATGTCGAGTAATGAGGTAAAAAAAATAATTAAAAAAAAAGAAGATGTCAACCCGTGTTAGTGTATAAAACCCGTGTTCCAAGCCATTTGAACATAAACATCAAACCTGAAAAAAATCATGAAGCCCAATTTTCAGTTAATAAAATTTCAAATAATGAAATTGAAAAAAAATAATTATACAAAATGATCCAAAAGAAAAAAAAATAGCAATTAAAAGAATAATGATCAATTTTTTTAAATAAAAATGAGATGATGAATAATTTTGGATCGAAGGGTTAAATTGAATAGAAAATCTAAATTCACAAAATAATTAAATGAAGAAACCACCAACAGAATGAGGACTAAATTAAAAAAATAACAAACTAAATTTTTTTATCAAATGATGAAATTCAAAAAAAAATCAAAAGTTTACAAAAGAAGCACAAAAAAAAAAAGAAATAAAAAGAATCACGACTAAAATTGAATGAAAAAACAATAAATTTAAATTGAATGGTGAAATTAAAAAAAATCAAAAATCTACAGAAGGATCAAGGATTAAAATTACAAATTAAAAAATAAAGACCGACACTCAAATACACGCAACTAAAGGGATTAACCTGAAATTTCAAATGGCCAATGTGAATTTCAAGGGAGTAGAGAGAAAGAAAAAAATATTATCGACAACAACAATCAACACATTTCATCTCTTGAAGAAGAGAACACCGCTAGGAGTCTATTGACATGATGGAAGGAAGTTTTTCACTACTAGAGTAATCTACATGTGTTGCTTGAAAGCGGCAGACACTCTGACACACGCAACACAATATTTTTTCACTTTTTGTTCTCATTTTATTTATCAAATTATCACATTTCCTGGGACCAAATAATTACCATGAAAAATCCTTTATGAAATTACACAAAATCCCTTAAAGCCATACCTTGAGAATTTTGAATTTGCCATGCAAAAAAATTAAGAAAAGAATGAGTTGTCCCTTGACAAACATAGAATGAAAAATGAACATCGTGAAAAGATTACTTTACCCCTCAAGGGTAGTTTAATTAATTTTATTTCGAGGACAAAACCATCAATTTACTATTATAATCCATGATAAATCAAGACATAAGTATAATAGTACTTTTCTCAGATGTTTTAGGCTTTTGTAATATTTAGTGATTGTCTGTATTTGGACCAGAAGTCGGGAATTTCTCCAAATTTGGCTTCCTCACTTACATGTCTATTTGATATTGTAGAGCCGAGTGTTTTTCAATTGAAAATACTTCAAAATGATTTTTTTTTAAGATTTCCAATTTATTTTTTATATTAGTACATTAAAATCATTTAAAAAATATAAAAAATATTTTTTTAATATATTTTTTAGATGATAAAATATTTAAAAATTGTAGTAAAAAATTTACTTATATACCAAAACGCGTGAGATTTTCATTGTACATTTGTCACTTTGAAAATTTTGTTTTTTTTTCAGTTTGGTCCTCAAGCTCTGTTTTTGGACGATCAAGTCCCTATTTAAAGAGCACTTGATTTTAAATTCTTATGAAAGAGTGGGATTAGTAGAGGAGGACTAAAATGAAAAACATGGCAAACATAAGTGACGTAACATAATTTTCAAAACATTCACTTTGGTCCTCCAACTTAAACAATCACACAAATTATACAATTGCGGTTCCTCAAAATTGTTCCAGTTCCATTTCGGTACAGAGGTTTATTTTTGTTATTTTTTGGTCCCTGATTAAGAGAGGAGAGAGAGAGAAGGGTCACCGGATTCCGGCGGTAGAGAGAGAAATTTGTCGTTGGCACCGATTTAAGCCACTAAAATGAAATATTTTTGTGTCAAATTGCTTAATTTGATGTGGGGAGTTCATATTAGGTGTTTTTATACCTTAAAAGTTCATGAAAAACATATCTGAGCTTGGGTTGATTTTTTGTTTCGAGTTAAGTTCAGTTTTTTGGGCGGAGTTTTAGGTTTTTTGAGGCTGTGAATGAGTTTTTCATGGTTTCTAGAGTGTTTTGTAGGTGTTTTAGGTCAAAAACGGGTTGCAAAACAGGTTTTTGGGTCAAAAGAGCATAGGCCTTGCTTTTCCTATCACAATAGTGGCCGGAATCTAGGCAAAACAAGCAACGCGTCATCTGTTGTTGGCATGATTACTATAAAAATATAACTTAAAAAATGCAATTGAAAAGAGACAAAATGACATGACTAGTTAAAAAACTAAAAAAATAAAAAAATTAACAAAACATCCTCTCTTTTATTTTGTTCAGATGATTTCTTTTAAATAATATTAATTTTTTGTTATGCGTTTAATTTTCAAAGAGGTTTTTCTAGTTCGTCTATGGTTATGTTTTTATCTTTTATATAGATAAACTATATTTTTAAAAATAAAAAAAATATTTATTTTCAGATGATATTTTTAATATGTATAACCTTACATGTTATTCTTTTTTCTATTATTTTATTCAATCAATTTAATGTTTTATTTTTCAAAATTAAATATCTTAATCTATATTTATCTCTTAGTTTTTGAAGTTTTGTTTTTAGGTATTATTAATAATTTTTTATTTATTTATTAGAACACATAATTTTTATTTTATTTGATTATATATGTATATAAATTTTTTAATTTATTATATTTTTAACAACAAAAATATATTAAAAAAATCTATATATATAATGTTTTATAAAAATTAAAAATATCTAACCGTGACACAGTTAACATAGCCACTATACTTAAATCGCGTCAAAACGAAAAACTGGAGTCTTTTTTACACGCGGTGATTTCTGGTGAGCGAAGAGAAGAGGGGCATGTTGGTAACATCCCACATGCTTGAGTGGCTGCTAAGCGCCAAAGTCACCGCTCCTTCGAACTTGGCCGCACCTTACCCACACACCTCTTGTCTTCTGATTCTGAAAACACCTCACTTACACAAAATCCCTCCTAAACCAAAAAAAAAAAAAAACAAGAAGAAGAAGAAACCCACGTCTGCACAGAAAAAGAAACAATTATCCTACTGAGAAAGAATTTAGTGAGAGAGAGAGAGAGATTTAGTACTTGGATTAAGAAAGAAGAGCAGGAAAAAATGTCAGTGGCATCCTCAATTCCGTACATCAAAATCCCAAACCCTTCATCATCATCATCTTGCTCCTCTCTATCTTCCTCTTCATCAACCTCCTCGACATCTTCTTACTATAGGTTTTCTACAACAACTAAGCCTTATATTGTGACCATAAGGAGCTCTCAAGCTGAAGGGCCTGTAAGGAGACCCGTGGCCCCTCCTCTTAGAGAACCTTCCCCGCCTGCATCACCATCGCCTCCCTTGAAGCCCGTTCCTCCTTCTTCACTGTCTTCTCCATTGGCTCCACCACCCAAGCCAGCTGCTAAGGTGGCTGTGGAGGACAAAAATGTGATGACTGTGGAGTTTCAGAGACAAAAGGCTAAGGAGCTTCAAGAATATTTTAAGCAGAAGAAGCTTGAGGAAGCAGATCAAGGTCCTTTCTTTGGGTTCTTTGGCAAGAATGAGATTGCTAATGGGAGGTAATCAGTTTTGTTTTTGTTTTTCTGTAGTTTTCCCTGTGCAATTTGGATTTTTTGAAAGTTTAGGTTATCTGGGTTTACGTGGATACTTCATCTAACTGGATAGATTCGTGGGTGTTTCCCCAAGTTGATGGTTACATGGTCCTGAATAGTGAAATTGAACGACTAGGCCAATCAAAATGATACATTTTTCGTAGAGAAAAGAGAAGTGATGATATGGCTTCTTCCCACTAAAACTGGCTTAAAAGTAGTTAGTTTCTTGCCAATTTAGTTTCAGTCGTCTTCGTATTTAGAACAAATAATAAGAGCCTATGCAGGAGAACCTTGGAATGATCATATCAGCAAGAATGCCTCCTTGAATAGATAACTGAAAGTATTTCAAACCCATTGTTCTTGAGCCTTTAAAAGGAAAAGGGTGCACATTTTTCCTTTGTAGATTGTGCTTAAATATAGTCTCCTTCAAGTTAATGCTTCTCACGACGTTGTGACCCCTGTAATGTTCACTATCTTGGTGATTTTCTATGCTTAACCAATCAGTAGTGCTCAAGGCAAGGCAGTGCGGGTGGTACGCATCCATTGCACCACAGACTTGCAAAAGCTTCTTTTGAAGCGAGAAAGATGTTTCTGCACTCTCATTTTTACCCCTAGTTTTTCTTGATTTTTGTTCTGCAAGTGTTTCTTTTCCTTTTCCCTTTCAAAAACCAGCTGTTCCCTTTAAATTGTAATCTATTCGTTTTGAGTTCCAGCATAATCCTTCATAAGGTTTCTGCTGTTTGTAATTTATCCTGCGCTGACAAATAAAAAAAAATCCCTCCTTTCCCAAATGAAAGAGAAAATGCGTTCACATATCTTTTCATGAAAAATTAAAGCTCTACGTGATCTGATGCCGCTTGCATTTCTGGTTGAGCAGATGGGCAATGTTTGGTTTTGCTGTTGGGATGCTAACAGAGTATGCAACGGGCTCAGACTTTGTTGATCAAGTAAAGATTCTTCTGTCCAATTTCGGGATAATAGATCTGGAATAACTACACGCTTGATCTCAGAGCCATGGATACCTTTTGATCTCTGCAATTGCCTTCTTCGTCCTCAAAGACACCTATACGTTTTGATTTCTATAATTGCTGTAGCATATACATGGTTTTGCAACTCCTTCGGTGATCTATATTATCTCGACTTCAATGGACAACATCCATTCTTATACATCATGAAGAAGAGGTTGTTTCAGCGACAATCGTTCGCAAGTGGAGTGCTATCCTTGCATAATGTTCATAATCAAATTCCGCCTGCTCATCCCATTATATTGATGAAATTGGGTAACATCCATTCTGTTTCTCATCCCTCTGCTATTATTTTCAGTTTCAAGTATTCTTCATTGTAATCCAGGGCTTAGTTTTTCCCTTCGTTTGATGTGACTTTTAAATTATAGTTTCTACTTTAAGTTAGAAGCATGTTTGATAAAAATAAATTAAAACTATTTTTTTAAAAAAAATATTGTACAAGTTAGAATCCATAAGTCAAAATTAGAAAATTTAACTTCTAATTAAATTAAAAATTTGACTCAATTTTATAACAATTTTTTTTTTTAAATTAAAAGTTATTTCTAACTAAATATACTTTATAGTTTTTCTTTAATTTAAAAGTTAAAAAAAAAAACAAAACTTAAAGCAATTTATAAAAATCATATAGAACATAACCTTAATTCTGCCATTAAACTTAATTTATCATCTGTTAAATCATGAACAAGCCTTCAACATCTGGAATAAGGAAACTCGATCCGGTCATTATCCAGATTCCAGACGGAAGCCCCTTTCTTTTTTCTTTGGTTCTTTTTATCTTTTCGTGTTCAAGTCTTCTACACCATTTGCATGGAGAAGGTTGAACGTTAAGAGTTTCACTGAGGCTGGATCTCTAACGCTCAACGAGCAACCCTCAAAAGTATAAAGGAGATCGACTTGCTTGTTCTGTTAGCAGCAAGAACCATATTCCAGTGAGTTGTCAACCTGTAGCTTATCAGAGAAGGAACTTAAGAACCATTGGAAAACATTCTTGCACCTAAACTGGCCACCAGGAGATCACCAAAGCCTTCAAATTTTTGTAGCAATTTGGAACAAGAAACTTCATCATGCATGCCATCTGCGGTTCTCCTGCAGTAGATCCAGCACCTTGCTCAGAACAAATAGCTAGCATAACTAGCATAGTAGCATGTCAGCTTGTGAAGATGTGAATTTGCAGAATGTAATCACATCGTCATAACCTAAAGGAAGATAAACAATCTAGCATCATAATTGGTAATTGCCATTCAGACAAGCCGTAATAAGCAGATACATTAACAAATACCAGGTCCCATAACTTAGTCCTCCCTGCGGGCTATCTTCTACTCTAGTGGACATTAGGTATTTGTATATATAGTCATCTTTCCGCCTTTTATGTGGGCACAAATATTCTTCATTTTATGGAACACATTTTCCAGTGTATCTCATTAAGAGCAGCGCAGATACAAGCCTGAGACTAATGAGTGAATCATCTCCAGCATTCATTTACATACAGCATATGCAAGAGTGACCAAAAACAAAGCGCACACTACACGCATTCCCTTTTGCAAAAAGAACATCTTCGCCTCAAGTCTTTCCACTCGAGCCTCAACATTTGCCATCCGTGCCTCCAATAAAGCTACCCGAGCCTCCAACCTTGTATCTACATGCCCTGTGTTATTTCTAGTACGTTGTTCATAATCTTCAATTTGTGCTGAATCATCTTCCCATGGTCGATACTGACACATTTCAATTCATGGAGTTTACTGCAACGAGAGATGAAAATTTGCTAGTTTGTTATCAATGCAATACATCATGACATCCCAAAGTGTTTAAACCTGCTTATAAAATAGATCTTTAAAACTTCTCTCATCAAGATGATATTAAGAAACGACCATTTCTCATGTTCTGTTTATCAAGAGTGACTCTAACCAAACTGATCTCGGCCTCATGTTAATCTGTATCAAGCAACAATAAAAAGAATTCTACTATAAACCCACTCATGGAAACAAAGAAGTAGGATCTCCTAAATTTTTAGCATAAAGCACACAAAATACAGCTAGAATGGCTACCAAACCAAAATTATCTCCAGTCAATAATGTGTAATATCAGGGTTAGCTAAAAAATACCCAGCTCTTCATATGCAAATTTTGAAGATTCAATTGATGAAGCGATTAAACGGGCTTCACAGCAACCCGCAAACGTTCATTCATTAGAATAACATTCTTTATCTCCCTTCAAACTAATGGCATATGCCATTGCCCAGTCCGTTTCTGTCAAATGAGAATGTTATGTTTTATTTTAGCTAAACTTAGCAAACCATACCGAAGCTAAGAACTTCATCTCTTGCTGGGAGAACAAAGTGTTCAAAAAAAAAAAGGAAGAGAGGTTTCAAAGAATGAAAATACAATCAAAACCTAGAGACCTAAAAAATAAGAAAAGAGAAACAGCTCCATCCTAACAAAATATTTTGCACGTACCCAATTTTTTTATCCAAATCCCTGCTGACAATCTATTACCACCTACACACATAGATCATAAAGGAAAGAAAGAAAAGCATGCCTCGACGACGCAGAGAATGATGGGCGAGATCCTTCTTGACGCGAAATCCCCAGGGAGAATTATTTTTTTGGGCTGTCAAAACCCTAGAGAAATCATTGGATTGGAGCTTCTACCAGGAAAGAAAGGACGGGATTAAAGGGAGTGACGGTCAGGTGCTAAATGCTGATAGCCGTCGCTACTTTTTTAGTGGCAGCCCAACACAGATCTCGGCCATATCAGACAAGGCCTCTATTTAGGAGGAAGTTTCTGCGAACACGGGTGACCGTGCATTTCTTAAAATTTTGATTTTTTATTTAAAATTAATTTTTTATATATTTTTTTAAATTATTTTAAAGTATTGATATTAAAAATAAAATATTAAAAATAAAATTTTAAAACTAAAAAATTATTATTTAAATATATTTTTAATTAAAAAATATTTTAAAAAATAACTATTATTATAATATCAAACATCAATTTAATCAACCTATTAGATGACATGGAAAAACCCAACTGGTCTAATTCTATTGAAGTCGTTTTTTTTCTTTTTTATTATTATTCTTATGGTATTCATTGGCATGGAACTAACCGTACTCTGTATTATTTACTATCTTATACTTTATCTATTTAAATTTAGTATTATGTATTGATTCATAATTATATATTAAAATTGATGTGATTTTCATTATTATTTTTATTTGTTTAAATCATTTAACTCATATCAATTTTAATATAATTGCCTTTAAAATATATGGTTTAATTTAAATAGATGGAATAAAAAATGACGGGTATTCCTAGAATATTATAAAAAGGAACTGGAATAAATTTAGATGTCTAATATATTTGAAAAGATAAAATAAAGAAAAATATATTTTTAGAAAACATGTGCTTGATGTAAATTGTTTTGTGTTTTGTGTTTACTCACTTAAAAGGACTTTATAATTTAAAATTAAAATTTTAAGTTAACAGGTTTGAACTCTGTAGTTCTAAATTAATTGGTTCTAATTATGAACTTAATCCTAGTTAATCATGTAATTCCAAATTTGTATTACATGGTTACAAGAATATTAATATGATAAAACTCACTTCACACAAATAATAGTTTAACTAAAAAGAGAATTAAATAATTAAAACAATTTGAATGTAAAATAAACTTAATAATAATATATATATATATATATATAGTTTATGAAATTAAAATTGCAAGCTTACTTGATTATCTCAATAAAGTTATCGTCTATTTTTCTATAACCTGCAAGTTTCGGGCTTGAAAGATCCTGAGAATTTGATAAAACTACAATGCAGTAATTTGAGTTTTCGTTAAGTTGTGTGAAGATTTTTATTGTTATATGTCATATATGATCGAGTGATATCAACTGCTGATAATTTTTCATTTTTTAGGGTTCTTCACTAATTTATATGTTAACCCTCAATAACCTCTTATCTTTTAGAGTTCTTTTCATGATTTTACATTCACAAGAGTTACTGCTATTTTTTAATTATATGTCTTTATTATAACCGTTTATGTACATATTCTACTTATATACACCTTCCTTCTTTTCTTTTTTTTTTGTGTGTGTGTGTGTCAAAAAAGAAGCTCAAAATGAAAAGTGGCTATGTGGAAAAAGCAGATATCGTTTGTCATGGAAGATCCACTTGGTAGAGATATACTCTGGCATGCTACATAAGCCTAAACAACCAACAAGAAAATATAATGGTGGTCGTGTTGTTAGTGGTGAAGAGAGGAAATTGAGTGGCATAGATGGAGAGAGATTTGTGGATTTACCCATTTGATCTTTACGGATCACATATTAGTTTTTTAGTAGCTCACTTTCTCTGTTAATGCATATCAAGTGTTAATGAATCAACTGCTTTTAGGTCTACAACACTACCATGAAAGGGGTAATGTTACACAGAAACATCAACGGATCAAACTTATTAATTAACAAAAATGGGATTTTGATTTTAGGCTTTCAAATTATTGTTCTCCTAAACAGAAGCAACTTCTCACAAGCCGAGTTGTGACACTTTGGTATGAAGCTCCTGAGCTGTTGCTAGGTGATTCATTCTATATAACTGGTATCGATCTCTAGAGTGCTGGATGTCTCTTGGCAGAGATGTTTGCAGGTAAGCCATTCATGCTAAAAAGTACAGTGTTGAGAATCCATATTAGGAACGGATAACTTGTACACATTAGCTTTCCTACTATAAAACTAATTCTATAAGATGATAAACTGCAGGGCAGTAATTGATTCCTAATCTATTGGAATAACTGTAAATGCACTTGTATAAATACGTGATATGATCAATAATACATTACATTCCAGCAAATTCTATTCTCTCTTTTCAATTTACATACAGAAGTACATGGTGAAACCAATGATCGTAATCTGGGTATTTATGAGCAACATAACCTTGGGAAAATACTCTTGGTTATTCCTTACATTGTCTAGTCTCATTAGTTATCTCACATGATTAACTTTGAAACACTCAGGTTGAGCACCTACATAGGACTTTTAAACTATGTGGAACTCCATTAGAGGACTATTGGAAAAGGCTAAAGCTATCAACATTTCGACCTCCACGAACATACAAACTTGGTCCTTTTGAAACTTTCAAGACATTTCCTGAAATAACTTTGGGCCTGTTAACCACCACTTTTCTTGCTCTGGATCCTATATCTCGTGGTTGTGCATCTTCAACCCTCCAAAATGAAGGAAGGACATGATTAGAGTTCTCAATATGAATTAGAGTTTTTGTCACAAGTACACAGACTTTTCATTAACCTGGATATTTCTAGCCACAAGAAGCAAGTAGCTTTGTTTGGAGTGTAAAATTTCTTATTCTATAAGTTCCAAGTAGTATTGAGGTGAATTGTGTAGGTAAATTAGCTCACACACTCACTTATTTGCTAAAATTTTCAACTCCTTGATTGATGGTTCTGATGTACAATTAGTTAGTGCTAGCAAAGTCAACAATACAAGCAAGGAATTAATTAAATGGATAGCTTATTCCTGAATTGATTTTTTTATTGCAATTCTTTCATAGAAGCCCTTTAGCATGCGATTTATCAGGTTTAGCAGCGATTCTAAAAGTTGAAGATGAACCTACACAAGCCGATGAGTCGAGAAGGCAAGTGCATCTGATCACAGGAAGTAGCTTTGATAACTAAAAAATCCTTTTAGTGCATATTATTGTAGTTGCATCTTACATGCTTACTAAAAGTTGTATTGTTATGCTAATATTGAACTCTAGTACCAAAGGAGACAGCTGAGTTAGTCATCCAAAACCAAGAGTCAGGTAACAGCAGTACCAGTAACAACTCTTCTAGAACTAAAACGACTCGCCTGGTTGAGACACCACCTAATTTGTTGCATTCCCCTGTTGCAACTTCTAAGAAGAAGATGTCTCCACAATTACAAGGCAAGAATATCAAGGACTTGCCCCCTTTTAACTGCCTCGAGAATAGGCAACACCAAGTAAAATACGGTACTGAACAATGAAATGTACAGATTAAATGAAGTCCATATGTATATTTTGTTGGATTTATCAAAAATGATATATTTAAATTTTAAAAAAAAATTCAAGGATCTTGTTAAACAAATTTAAAGTTGTTTAGAATTTATACAAAGATTACATCATATATTCTTTTTGGTTTTTAATATTTGCTTTAACGCCGAGTTATTACAAATTACAAGCTGTTCAGATATCTTGTCTCTAATGGTAATCCATATAAACCACATCTTTTCTTTCATGTTTTAGGTATTTTTATATTGTACTTTACTCTAATAAAATAAGTGGTATAACTTTTTATTAATAGAAAAATCTAAAAATATTATACATGTCAAAATATCAATTTGTTTCTTTAATAATATCACATATATTATTAAAAATTAATTTTAGAAATTTATTCAATGAGGTCCTTACTTGATTGTTTTCAAATCTAGAATTATAACTTCTTGTATTAATTACTTTCTAGTACTTAATTTCTAAAATTTATTTATAATCAAATCACATTTATTCTTATGAATATGACTTATTAGATTCTCTGACAAGTTGACCCAAATATAAATCATAATTTTAGCATGTGTAACCCATTAGTTATTATTAATAAAAAAAAATTTATTTATTTACATAAATAATTATTAATTTATTTAATTAAAACTTGTATAAATTTTTCAAATTACCCTTTAAATTTTTTATATTAAAATAGCATACACACCTAATTTGTTTCTTAAAAAAAAAGTTACAACCCGTGGTAAAACACTTGTCGAATAGCTTAGAAAAGAAGTGTTCATGGCCCCTGTGAAGTTCGGGACACGCGTATCTTAACAAGTCGCAAAAGGGCGCAATACAAATCTGATTGTGTAATCAGCTTTTGAAGTGGAGCGGGGCCTTTTCTCTCTTCTTGTAGAAAAAAAAGGCAAGAGTAATAATCTCTTTGTAGTTTGTCCCGTGAAAAAGGACCGAAGGAAGGACTCTCTAGTTTAAAAGAGATTACGCTCCTCCTCTCCTTGTCATCATCGATTGGAGAACAAAAAAAATAATATTATTATAGTGGTAGATACTGATACCTAACCTAATGCCTTGTGCGTGATAATGATAACCTGGGAGCCTTCCACTGCGGTACTACTCTCTGAGATTAATGGCTCTGGATGGTTTCAGGCAGGTAGGGCTTAAAAATAAATTGGCAGCAGAGACTTTTGTATTCCAGATGGCAGTTTTGAGGGTGGCTGGACCAGATGCAAGCGTTGCTTCTTACATGTGGCAAGATTTGCAGACAAGCTGGGTCCTCTTAAGTAAATGCCACCTCTAATTCTGGCCTTGCATTCTGGTGGGTATGCTTCAAGCTCTCATGTCGGCATGTTTCATAAAGCGCTGAGAGTTTGATTGTCCTCCCCAAGGGGAAAAACTTAATCTGGGATTGTTGTTATTCAGAAAGACTGGATATATTATCTCGTAACTAGTTTTTTGCATGAACTGGGGGGAAGTCAGTTCCAGTGATGAGTTTTTTCCCATCTCTTCTCTCGAGTGAAGGACGCCTTTTTACCATTTGTTTGCTCACAGCCATATGGTCTTCCATTTGCTTCTCCAGATACAAGGAAGAACTAAGTAGAAGGAAAGCACTTAAATTCGTTTGACTAGCAAGTTAATGAACGAAACATTAAACTATCATCAAGTTGGGAGGCGTTAGCATTCAAATCCAACAGCACATTTACATATACATAAAAGGGATAGATGAAAACTTCGACTCTTTTTCATGATCATCATTAAACATAGGACACCCTATCTTAGGCGATGATGCATGGCATATGTTCCATGCATGCATAGAAGATCTCGAATTCATGACAGTACTCTCTGTTCCTCTTTCCTATATATGGGAGACAAAAAGAAAAGAAAGGGAGAAAGAAAATAGAACCTCATGACACAATTAAGCCATATTTACTTCCATGCATGCTGTAGCTGACATTCACATACCGTACCGAACATCGCTGAACTTGTTCTTGATCCACTTGAAACTGTTCCTCACATTAGATTTGAGCTTGCCTTCCATGGTAAAAACATTATAAGACGCAATCCTCTTCTTTCTTTTTAGCTCTGGATCACTTGATGTTGCAAAACCATTTCCCTTTTGGCATGGTCCATTAAAGTTATACGAATTCGATCGGTCTTCAAATCCAAACTCCCCGGAGAAAGATGAAGAGTATTGAGGGAATGACTTGCTCTTCTCCATAGCCAAAACCTAAGCAATAACCAAAGCCAACTGCCTATTGCGATAGTTTTGTTAGTTAGTTAGCTAGAAAGCACGTTATTTTGGATCCTAGGTGGTATTTATAATGTTATTGAGGCATGGAAATACCTTGCACGTCAAAAGAATGGCGTTGGACATTGAATGGAGGGTTGTGATCATTAGGGGAAAGGAGGTGCATCATGATCCTGTATGGTGGCAGACCATGTGGTGATGTAGGGGAGGATTAAGTTGCTGTGATAATAGTATGTGTTTTATCAGGGGAATCATGAAAACCACTGGCGGTGGTGGCTGGTAGGGGCCAAGTTGTACAAGATGCCATGATCAGTGATTGGCACAAATGAGTTCAACGTGGGGGGTGAGGGCTCCACTAACCCATCAACAAAGGGGTTAGGGTAAGGGCCCCAGTAGAGGGCATTTAGGCTTTACAGAGCATGCTGGTTTATTAGTGTTATAACTTGTATTTTTTTAATATATATATATATATATATATATATATAATATTTTATATATTTTTTTATTTTTAATATCCGTACACTAAAATAATATAAAAATAAAAATAAAAAAAATATTATTTGATAATAAATCAAGACGAGCCTTGACACAAAAGTATCTTACTCGGTATAATAGTCGGCTCTGGTGAAATATGTATTTAGTATTGTAATGTTTTTTAAATAAAAATATTTTAGAAAAATATTTTTATTTTTATTTATTTTAATACATTAAAATTAAAAAAATAATTTGAAAATATTATTTTTAATATTAAAAAAAAAAAACTAATTAAGACACATTACCAACCACTTATAACTATTAGCCAACCTTGCCTTTATAAAAGCAATGGGAGTCACCTTCCACTTTATGCTAATGTTTGGGGCTCAGTGCTTTGTGGGCCTTTGTTGTTATGGGAACATTATCTTTAGGATTCCACTTTATAAACAATCTCTGGTATTATATATATATATTGAAGAGTAGCTTGAGTTGAATTAACCAAAAAACCTCGTTATATGAATTAAAAAAAA
>Ga0325404_1004741_pt1 | contig 14418 bp, 6 predicted proteins | sample PopdelMetagenome_18_FD_205664 | JGI IMG/M metagenome (GOLD analysis project Ga0325404, IMG submission 205664) | Populus deltoides microbial communities from Bellville, Georgia, United States - Xylem-Control-R1 | ecosystem: Host-associated > Plants > Phyllosphere > Stem > Wood/Secondary xylem... | reverse complement strand
ACAAGGTGAACAAACCAAATCCTTAGTAGCGCCAAACCTTCACAAACAGTTTAGTTTTTAGTTGCGAAAATCGTAGGATTAATCATGGCTGTGAAAAAAGATTTGCAAGAAAATGATCAGAGGTCCTAAGATTTGATTAAACCTCTTAACTTCCAAGCCACAGTACTCATCATAATATCTACCATTTGTCTATGATGAGCTCACATGGCGAGGTTAAAACAGGCAAATGGTGCAACCTGACTAAGCTTGATTTAACTCCAAAATCTGGATCTTGCTTCCAAAATACCAAGCTAGCAATCATCCATATCGTTGAACACAAAACATTTGCTTCCAAGAGACTGTCACTCGACGGAGACAGGTTGCTCCTCCAAAAGTTTCATCCTTTCCACCAAGCTCCATGGGTCATCATCATCCCGGGGACCCACCTCTTTTGAAATCCAATTGACCTTGTTCCATCCGACATGACATGGATACAGCATCATCCCATGTGGCCGGTGGCGTGTATTACACCTGGCATAACCTCATTGGTTCACTGTAACCCCACTTCGGCTCCACTTTTGTAGCCTAGCCCACCGCCCAAAACCTGAACCAAGACCTAAAAGACAAGCCCTTTACAGCTTTCAGAACAGCTCCTTTCACAGGAGACTTCTCGAGTTCTCGTAGCTCTCCCCTATTCTATTTGGGGAATGAAACGGCACGACGAGCAACAATCATTCCATGCTGCAAACGCATCTCGATGTAGAAATGGGTGCCTGCTACCGTACGAAGTTTTCAATTAGGGTTTATTGGCATGGAGATCCACAAAAAACTATACAAAATTCATGGCATTATCGCCTTACGGTGGTAATGTCGGATTTTAACGTTGCCCGTTCCCAATTGTTGATCCGTACACAAAAATGCATGCTGCTATTATTCTTACAGGAAGGGTTCACGTGATCCTACATCATCAATTTTATGTTGATGAAGAGTTAATTAAGTGCAACATGTTAAATCTTACCATCCTTATTTATTTGTCCTCAAGAAGCGTAGTGGGATGATAAAGGGTTTGAGATCTGCACAGCAAGTCTCGAGTTCGAGTCAGGGCGTGCACCTCTTGTAAAAGAGCCTGGGACAGCCGGGATTTTACTCCCTCACCTGAGCCCACAAAGTGCGTTTTTCGGGGGGTGAGGTTTCCTCGAATCCAAAAAAAAAAGATATCAGAAGAATTGAGATACATTATCGTCGTCATTTCTGTTATCTAATGAATTAAGAGTTAATTAAATATTTTTTTATATTTATTTACAGTAAAATATTTTATAAAAAATTGATTAATATATGATATTTGATAATTAATTTTCAAACTTAATTCATTTGATGTAATATATTTTCATCTCATAAAATTCTATAAAATATTTTATAAACAGTAACCACTTACAATATTATAAAACTATTTTAACCACCACTTTTTCCTTCGCAATCGGCCACCACAACCTTACAACCCTCCTCCCCTACCATCATCACTTTTTTTTTTTACTATTATTCCAATTACCTTACAATCATCTTCATTATTATTACTATGTCACCACCATTATCTTTACTTTTATCACAATTTTTTTTTTCTTCATCACTATTATCATTAAAAAATATTTACATGTAAAATATTTAATATAAAAATATTTTTTAATAACGATGCGGGGGGTTTTGATTAGATGAATTGAGAGAAGAAGAGTAACTTTTGAAATTTGGATACCCAGAGCTATCGGTTCACCACCTAGGCCTCGTTGCTTCTCTTCTTATACAATAGATGAGATGGCATGTCTGCACGCTACTGTAGATTTATAAAACAAATGTACTTGATAATGTTATAATTGTGAATCAGCGCTAAATAAGTAATAGAAACTAAAGGTATGATGAAACTAATATTTCATGACAGAAAAAAAAATTGTGTTGGTGATCAAAAATTTAGAGACTGAATAAAATGATGTGTAGCAATTCACAGTGTTTTGTGAGTAAAGATACAGTGCTTTCGCCACATAATTTAGCTTTTCTGTTAATAAAAAGCAAAAAAAAAAAAACAAAGCTAAATTCTCTACCAACTTAATATTTAAAAAAATCGACAAAGATAATTTTGGAAGGAAAAAAAACCAATGAGGAAAAACATTGTAGTAATTGACAATGTTTTGTGAGAAAAACTATAGTGGTTTTTCCAATACAATCGACAAAGATAATTTTAGAAAGAATCATAAAAAAAAACATTTAGAGAAATGTTGTAGTAATCTACAGTATTTTGTGAGGAAAACAACAACGCTTTCCCCATATGATTTAGTTTTATTGTAATTATAATTTTTAAACAAATCAATATTAAAAACAAATTGACAAAGATAATTTTGGAAAAAAATCATTAAAAAAATCATGTGGGAAAACACTGCAGTAATTCACAATGTTTTAAAGAAAAAAATTACAAAGTTAAATTCTCAATCAGCTCAATATTAAAAAAAAAAATCGATAGAGACAATTTTTGAAAAAAAATAAAAATAAAACACAAAAAAAGGACAAAAAAACCATGTTGGAAACATTGTAGCAATTCAAAGTATTTTTGTGATGAAAGCTATGGTGCTTCCCCACATGATTTAGCCTTATTTGTAATGACTTATAATTGTAATTCTCAACCAGTTCAATATTAAAAAAAAATTGACAAAGATAATTTTGAAAAAATCATAAAAAAAATCTATGTGGAGAGACACCGTAGCAATCTACAGTGTTTTGTGAGGAAAGTTATAGTGCTTTCCCTACATGATTAAGCTTTATTATAAAGTTAAATTCTAACTAGCTCAATATTAAAAAAATAACATTGATAAAGATAATTTTGAAAAAAATATTACATAAAAATAAAACACTAAAGAAACTGGAAAAAAACCATGCGAGGAAAAACTGTATCAATCCATAGTGTTTTGTGAGGAAAGTTACAGTTTTTTCCCCGTATGATTTAGCCTTACGTGTATTTTCTTGTAATTGTAATTCTTAACCAGTTTAATATTAAAAAAATAAAATTGACAAAGATAATTTAGAAAAAAAAATATAAAAAAAACTATGTGGAAAAAAACACTGTAGCAATCCACAGTAATTTGCGAGGAAAGCTACAGTGCTTCTCTCATATATTGTAACTGTAATTTTTAACTAGCTTAATATTAAAAAATAAAATTAAAAAAGATAATTTTAGAGAAAATAAAAAAAAAACCATGTGGAGAAATACTGTAGCAATCAACAATGTTTTAAAGAAAAAAATTACAAAACTAAATTCTCAATCAGCTTAATATTAAAAAATATAATTGACAAATATAATTTTGAGAAATAAAAAAATAAAATAGAAAAATCATGTGGGAAAACATTGTAGCAATTCACAGTATTTTAAAGGAAAAAAATTACAAAGTAAAATTTTTAGCCAGCTCAATATTAAAAAAGTAAAAGTAAAATTAAAAAATATAATTTTGGGAGAAAAAATGAAAAAAAAAAAGAAAAAAAAGGAAAAAAAAAGAAAAGGTGAAAAAAAAAATAAAGTGATAAAAAACGAAAAAGTGATAAAAAAACGAAAAAAAAAGAGAGAAAAAAAGTACAAAAAAAAACAATAAAACAATAAAAAAAATACATAATACATTAGATATAAATGAATAGTAAATTCTCCCTACCCTTTAGCTTATTACCCAATGAGTATGAATTTGCAAAATCAAGTAGCATATTTATCAAAGAATATGTCATAGGAAGACAACGCTGTATGATTAATTGAGTCGCATAAAAAATTGGCTTCAATTATTAACATAAATATCCAGACCAGTTTATATATATCTCGATTAATCCCACGAGTTTTGAAGTTAATGTTCATAAAAATCTTTAATAACCCTGAGATTTATGAAACTCGAATTAATAATCTCTAAAAATCAAATCTAAAATCTGATCAGTTAAACTATATTCTACGAGATTATAAATTGAACTTCCTTAACTTAATATGATGCTGCTAATCTTATTAATCTTAACATTTTTAAGAGTTTTCAAACTGTAGCCAATGTTTCGTTCTTGGAGGCTTGGATCCATCTGGAAAAGTAGAAGAAAATAAAAAAAAAAAACTGTTGACACGTAATCGACAGCGACGAAATCCGTGGACATGGCCGTCCACCAGCTCCAGCTCAGCTGATCCAGTCCTACACTAATGTTGCTATCCCTGCATCTCGTGGGATCCGCCGACTTTAAATAGCGTTTGATAATGTGATAGCTTGTTTATTAAAGTAGTTTTAATTTAAAGATATATTAAAATAATATTTTTTATTTTAAAAATTATTTTTAATATTAATATATTAAAACTATTTAAAAAAAATTAAATTTTTTATGAAATACCATAATTGATAAAGCAATGGCCGAGAGAGAGCGTGGGACCAACTTAAATTTCCACGTCAGAGTTTTATTCGTTTGTTTGAAGTAAATTATGCCTATTGGTTAAGGGTGATTATTATTATTATTATTATTTAACATGAGAAAATCACAGTACTAGTTTATAGTGCAAGCAAATATTGAGAAATATTAAAAAAAAAAATAAAGATAGCTTTTTTTGAAAGTTCTTTTGGTCAATTGCTTTTATTTCTTAAATATTATTAATAATTTTAGTGACCCAGCATTGTTGGAATTTTTTATTTCTAAAATTTTTGACAAATTATTTTCATTATTTTCTTAAAAAATTAATTCATTTATCCTTAAAAAAAAAAGAAAAAAAAGGGAGGAGTTGTTAATGACGAATGGCAAGTTGAGAACATGAATGGATGATAATCACCTACATGACCGACTGCACAAAGCACATCAGCACACGCGACCAAAAGAAGATGATGGCTAAGATGAAAATGGCCTCCATTATTTTAGCCTTTTCAAATTAAATCGTGTGCCCAAATGGAGATTTGTTAAAATTTAATTTTTATTTTTATTCTTTTTAATATACATATATCAAAATAAATTTTAAAAAATAAAAAATATTATTATAATATATTTATAAATAAAAAATATTCTAAAAAGGAATTCACTTCCAACAATTCTTTAATGACATCAGCTATGGTGTCAGATCCCAAGATTCCTCGGACGGTAGCTCTCTTCTCTCACTCACTCCCTCGCTCGCTCGAGTGAGCCCCCTACATCTCTATATAAATCCACCCTCGTTCATCAGTACTCTGCATCAAATACTCAAAGCAATTTCTTCATCCTCTTCTGTGATAATTACTCCAACGTACCTTTTTGCTTCTTACAGTTTTCTTTTGCATCCCAGCTGTGCTTTATTTTCCTTCTAGTTCCAATGGCCACTGTTGAGGTAACTCATTCACTAAGAATGATTTAATCTCCCTCTTGAGAAGTTTATTTAACAGATTTCATCTATTACTTCTTCCAAGTCATTAAATATATTTATATATATAACTCTGATAAGTTTTATGCTGATGGAATGTACATCAAGATCAACACCTCCATCTTAATTATGATCTTTAATTCGTGGATGTTCATATTTGAAAATTCGTATATTCATCTCTATATATATAACAAATGGTAAGACCTCATCAGCATTTTGGTGAACATTCTTTTCTTTTAATAACGTATCCTGCAGGTTGTGTCAGCGCAGAATGCACTTGTAGAGGAAAAAAATGAACAACCAATCAAGGTTGAGACCACCACAGAAGAAGCGGTCACTGCAGCACCAGAGGCAGTAACTCATGAAGAGCCAAAAGAAGCAGAGAAAGTTGCAGCATCTGAGGAGCCCGTGGCACCAGAGCCCGAGGCCCCAGCTGAAGCTGAAACTAAAGAGGTGCTCGAAGAGACCAAGATCGCTGCAGAAGAGCCAACAGTACTAGAGAAAACTGAGGAGGAGACACCTAAGGAAACACCAGAGCCGGTTGTTGAGGAGACAAAAGAGGAGCCGGAAGTACCCGTAGAGCCTGTTGTCGAGGAGGCTAAAGAGACTACAGAGCCTGGTGAGGCACCGGCAGAAGAAACGGAGGTTGCAGTCGAAGCCCCAAAGGAAGAAGAAGTAAAGGAAGAACAGAAGCCTGTTGAAACAGAGGAGAAGGTTGAAACAGAAACCCCAGTAGAAAAGACTGAGTAATGAGGTCATCACGGGAGAATGCTGCATGGTTCCAGTGGAAGTCTATCTAGTGGGTTCTTGTGTGTAGGTTGAATCTTGCATGTCTAGCTAGTGGTTTAATAAAGGATTGTTATGCTAATGGGGGTGTGGGTATGGAAATGTTCCACTTGGATCAAACCAATGCGAACTCACCGCATGGATGCATTTGATCTTTGATTTGGAGCAGAGATGCCTTGTGGGATGTTCTTGTTGGTTCCAAGTAGGTTGATGAATTTTATATTAATGGTTTGGTATGTAATAAAATAAGCAGCATCTTGTGCTGCTTTGTTTGATAATTGGAGCACATATTCTGCCTTGCTTTTACGCTTCTCCGCTTGACGAGACCATGTTTTGTGGTTCATCATCAACTCCTTCATTCCTGAGAATTTCCCATGAATGTGGAAATACAAGTACAGGACAACAATCATCAATGCCTCCATTAATAATTGAAATTTGTTGCAAGTAGCAAAGCCAACGGCTACAAATGTATAGAATCCTCCTTCAATGTTACCCGTTAGACAAATCAACTAAGAGACTGGATGTAAGAAAATATTCCTTAAACACAGACACATGATAAAAAGATCCAGACCAGTTGACAACCAGTCTTTAAACAAACGATTGAGCAAAAACGCCCATCTTAGCTGACTATGTACAGGCCCGATTATTATAGGGTAAACTAGTAGCATTACAGCAGCTCCAGTGGAGAATATATCCGCAACTTTTCAATTTTGTTTCTGTTTTCTTGCATTCTTCTTTATAGTACGCCTCTAACATAAGTGTACAGTGACTTTACGGGAAAAAAACAGCTGCTGCTCAAAGTATGTTAGTGGCATCTTCTCAAAGCACTTCAGAGGTGCTGCCGCCGGCCATAACAGTTGCTATTATCTAGGGTTTATAAACAGCATATCATCACATCTGCTTGAAAATCACCAACACCGATTATCTTTTCTGAAAGGATAGGGACTCTTGGTGCCACAAGATTAACTTATTTTGAGCACATTGATCATGTCCTTATCGACAGATGTGCTGTCTTCGGTGTTTGATTGCAAAACCTCTCGGGACATATGGTGCGCGCTCTTGCTGCAGCATTGGCATCTCCATCGACAACGCAAATAATGGCTCTTCACTCTACCTTGTTAGAACTGCGTCAACATCCTGATGAAACCATGAAAACGTGTTTACAATGAGTTCAAAAATACGGTGACAAACTCACTACTGTTGGAAAGTCGTTCGATCCAACAGATTTCAATTTATATTTATTGAAAGGATCACGTTTCAAATTTTTAAAGATCTTGTCACAACATTAACTACTCGCCCTAAGCTAGTTCTTTTTCCAGACTTCATAATCTACTTCTTAGTCATGAATCCCTTCGTAAGGATGAGTTTCGGCAGCTCACTGTTAGTGGGACTAGCGTTGATAATTCGATCCAACCAACATTACAGGTGGGGCAACTAGCTAGTGGAGGTTTTGGAAATTCGTCTAGAAACGCAAGAGCTCACTATTAATTTGTCATGTGCTTAGCTCACACAATTTTCTCTCGGTCTAATGCTCCTAATGACAAACGGAGTTCATTGATGTTGCATGAAACATGGTGCTAAAAGAAAGTGATAGAGACATGCAACAGCAAGAAACTGGTATCGAAACATGATGAGTAGAGTTGAAGGCTTACGGCCATTATGTTAAATAAAGAATGAACAAACTTGCAATTTGAATTTAAAAAAAGGAAAATAGTAAAATTAAATATTTATTAATAGGATTATTTGAAGAGATCTGTTCCAGAAATCAAGAACGATGACAAATTGGAGAAAGAATTCATATGAACATATCTGCAGATTTGATTTCTAGTGACATAAACAAGTACAGAGAGTGAAAGGGGAGACTGAAAAATCAGCATTCGAAGAATATGGGAGCAAAATTGATGAGGATGAGGAAAAATTAAGCAAAGGATGGAATAATTCTATCTCTTCTTTTATGGCCATCGACATTGCCACTCTATAATCGATAAAGGTACAGCAGCTAATAGTCCTGTGATTGAAATGCAGCTAATGTATAACTAGCTTGGACCTTAATATTTTTTGTTTAAAATCTTTTATACTAGATAATTCCATATATCTATGCATAAAGATAACTAATTTGATCGTTGTGCTCGCACTCCATTATAGATTTTTGACCACTTTCTCCAAAATACTTTCTTATCTCTTCTTTTTTTGATTTGGGGTTATAGAAGAAGGAACCAAAACCAAAGATATTGGCAACAAGTCTTATTATGGAATAATTTATGATGTTAATTTTACGTCAATCTTATATAATAAGCAGTGTTTTGAAACCCGGCCCGGCCAGGCGGGTCGACTCGGGACTCGGCCGGCCCGGGGCTGGAGCCGGGCCAGGTTGATGAAAAAATAGCATAAGCCATGACCCGGTGTGACCCGGCTAACCCGGCGGGTTGACCCGATTGACCCGGCAAAACCCGGTTGCAACTCGTTGACTTTTGTTTTTTGTTTTTTGTTTTTTTTTTTACTAAAATGACACCGTTTTAAATTTTTTTAAAATAGAAATTGACCTGGCCGACCTGGTCAAAACCCGATGACCCGGTCAAAACCTGGAACCCGGACCTTGGACCGGGTCGGCCACCGGGCCAGGTTTAAAAACTTTGATAATAAGTGTCCAAATCTCTCTCTCTCTCTCTCTCATATATATAAAAACAAAAATTACATTGGATATTTTTTTATAAGAGTTTGTCAACTCATAAATACTAGTTATTTAACTAGAATCATTGGAGGTGGGATAATGTTTTTGAGCAAAAATAGGTATAAGAAGATCTTTATAATATGTTTTTTTTTTTTTTGACAAAAACAATATCTCACCATAAATAGAAAAAATTTATGTGTGCATTTAATAAAATAAAATAAAATAAAAATTATCTATGCCGGGAATTGTTTTTCAAAAAGTATTAACGTGTATATTTAACTTGTTTCGCTACAGGCTGAATATTTTTTTCTACATAAAAGATTGAATATGTATGTGTTATTGGTAATGTGTTTTTAGAAATTAAGGGAAAAAATAGATCTATAAATCTAAAACTCGATTCTTACATATTATTGTAATTTATTTTTGGGTTCCCACACAAAAAAATATCAAAAGTAAAAAAATATATATTCGAAAGAAAACTTAAAAAAATAATAGTACTAAGAAGAAGATGTTGGAGCACCCAGAAAATGGTTATAGATTAGTTGAGAAAGTTCAAAAAAAAAAATTAAAATTTGACAGCATATTTTTTACTGATGAAGATTTTATTGACAAAGAAAATTTAATTTATGGAAGAAAAGTCCAAGATCAAATGTTTAAAAACTCAATTAGATTTTGATGAAAGATTAATTGAGTTTATGAAGGGTTTGATTGCAAGAAAAATTGATTTGTAAGGCTTTAATTGAAAGAAATTAATTTGGGAGTCAATTTGATTAAATAATTGGAAGAATTAACAAGTTTGGGGACTTAATTAAACTTTTATTTAATTAATTAATACAATCAAGGACTTAATTGAAAAAACACCAAAGTTTGGGGCTGATTTGGGTCAACATTGCAAGAAATTAATGTCCAAGGACCAAAGTGAAAAGATGAGAGTACTGTAAGGAGCTTAATTGATTTTGTAAGGAGCTTAATTGATTTTTTCAGGAGTAATTGTGAAAACATTAAAAGTGGAAGAGAATTGAATAATTCACAAACCAAGGACTGTTTTGTGAATAAGGCTACAATCCAGGGGTCTAATTGCAAATTACCAAGGGGCGAAATTAAAAACAAAAAGAAGAGGGAATTTCCTGATTAAGGCCAAACGTCAAATACTCAGTGACCAAACTGAAAATGATCGCTCTCATCCCAAAACGACGCCGTTTCAAAGAAGATTATTCATCTTCTTCTTCTTCTTACCCGACAGGGAAAAAAAGGGACGCCCCGCCGGCGCCCCACGAGGCGTCTCCATTACCACTGTAACTGTCATGTGAGTCCGTTTCGTTTGCTTTACCAACGCATGGCATTCTCTGGCTTTATATAAGCCAGAGAAAAGCCACAAGAAGAAGGGAGAGAACTGGGGGGGAACAAACCAGAGAAGCAGAGAAGAGGAAGAAAAAAAACAGTAGAGAGAGAGAGAGGGAAACCCAGGAAATCAACACACAGAGAGAACAAGAACGAACAATACAGGGACAGAACAGAGAGAACATAGACACGAGAGACACAGAAGAAAGACCAAAAAACAGAGACAGAAGTGGGAGATACAGAGAAAAATACAGAAAGATAAGGAACAAATAGAATACGAAGACAAAAAGAACAAAAAAAAGAAGGAAGATCACAGAAGAAACCAAGGAAATGGAAGAGAAATTAGCAGCAGTCGATCGCCCGCAACTTCGTCTTCATCTTCAGTAGCAGCAGCACAGGTAAGTGCTTTTCGTCTTCCCCAGCTTTACAATTTCAGTTCACTCACTGTGCAGTGTGCACCTTGAATTTTAATTACTCTTCCACTGTTCATGCACGCGTGATTTGGTTAACGCGTGTCTCCTGCTGGCCCAGCCGGGTCCTAATTACCCGGGCCTGCTGAGTCTAGTCGCTAAAAAAAACAGTAGTTGGGTTGGGCCTTTAGCCCATTGTTTTTATTTTTTATTTTTTTGATATCAGATGAAATAAGTCTTTTTTTAATATCAGAAAAATCTAAGACCCTCTTAAATTTATTTATACGTTCCTCATGTTTTTATTTAAGTATTTCACTATATAATTGATCTGTAGATTTTAACTGTAAAAGGTAAATTTAATTTACAATATATTTTACTAGATGACGACTCATTAAATCTTTGTTGACCAGTTGGGGTTATTAGTGACCATAATACTAAGTAATGACTCACTAAACTACACCTTTCTTATTAAAGAATAAAATGTCAGAAATCTGTTTTTAACTTTGAATTTTAAAGGTTGTCGTGATGTTAGGTACGACACATAATAAAATAAAGTGAGAATTATATGCATTAATAAATAAAAATTTTTGTTAAAGTAACATTGCATGTAGGATCTTAAGTTAATTTTTAACATAGTGAAAAAAGAGGATAATATTGCAATTATATTTCACTATATCATGATTCTTTTAATTGAGAAATGTGAAGAGATTGTTTATGCTAAACTAAATAAATCATAAAATATATGAATTGATAAAATGGAAAAGAGCTACTAATGCAAATAAAATTCTAAAATGAAAAGATTATCATTCTTATAAAAGTAAAAGAAAGATAAGTATAATATTTAACCCCAACTTTTAGCTATAATGCACAAGTTTTTTTTTTATTATTATCTTAAAGGTTAGCTTTTTCTATCTAAGAAAAAATAATTTTTAATTTTATAAACACATCATGAAAATAAAATTTATTTATATAAAATATAAAAAAGATTTATGGAGAAATATCTCTTTGAAACGTAAAATATGTACAAAATATTTTTTTTAAACAAAACTACTATTTAAAAAATACTAAATAAATAATCAAAAAAATCATAGAGAATACATATAAAAAATATCAATTAAAAAATTAAAATTAAAAAGAAAAGAAAAAAATGTCAGACACTGTTGGTTCTGGCAAACCAAACCCACGTGCTAGCCCTTAATTTTTTTTTTATTTGGTAATGTGGTGGATGATACATTGTTCACTTCAGAGTTTTTTGATAAAAAATAAAGGTAGGTGACATGTCGTCTATTTGAGCTCAAATTTCAGTATAATTGTGTTTTTTAGACCTATAAAATCAATTTCTCTCAATCTATTTTTGATCAAAAACACATGTAAAACACTTTATACACCTCAATAAACCCTTATATGACCACTAATAACCTAAAAGTCGGTCCATAAACTCAAAATCAACCCTATACTAAAAAACTTTATGATATCAAAATTGCCATTTCAGATGATGAGAAAGCTAAAAAACACCAAAGACTCTCTTCATTGAATGAAACTCATTAATACCAGGGTTAATTTTTTTTGTGGTTTAAATAAGTGTCAATTAAGTCCTTTTCTCTCTACCATATTTTTCAGCTTTTTACACTATAATTCTTCATCTTTTAATTCTGTCATTGTTAAATAAATCAAACCTAATTGGCTATCAATTTGGCCATTAAAGTACTGAATCGATGAGAAAGCATCTTAGATGGCCATCAAAAAAAAACCATCGTGCGAGGAAAAGTAATTTCCTCACCCTTTTTAAAGTTTCTTGGTTAGCTAATAAAAACCTTTTTAGGGAGTCAAAGCCTGAAAGCTACCATGTGAGTGTATTTTCTGTCTACTTTATTGGGTTGCCATATCGGAGCCTGAAAACTACGTCTGACCAAATAAGAAAAACTTATCTCAGGCGAAGAATTCTTTACAAAGGCAGCCACTACTGTGTATTGGGCAATGGAGGGGCTTCTTGGTGACCTACTTTTTTAAAGGCACCTTTCTATATAAATCCAATGTTCGGTAAAGAATTTTTCAATAGATTGTTTTTCGGTGGCCGTTGAAAAACTAGCCAGCGCTGCCACTCCTTTTTAGGCTGCTGATAATGAAGGAGGACTTCATCAATATTCCCTGATAATTAGTTTGTTTGAACTCTGGGCTTCTAGCTGTCATGCACAACGCAGAGCAACCCCTTCCATGTTTCGTTGTTGTTTGACCAAAACTCTTTTTCCATGTAAATCAAAGTTTTTGGTTGCCGACCCGTTTTGAACCCAATAATCAAAGTCTTATCTTAAAATATCTTCAAGAATACCAAAACATCCCAAAATAACTAAAAAAGAGATTGAAAACCAATGAAATAAAAAAATATAAATGAAACTTAATCTACTATTGCATACACGTTTATAGAAAAAAATCATTACCATTAAACTCTTTTCATCAAATAGAACCCGTTGATACCAAAATCAGCTAATTTTTGTCATTATAATGTTGCAAACTGATAACTTTCTCTCTCCTCTTACAAATTCAATGGCTGAAATATTAACAAAATAAATCCCTGGATCAAAATTAAAATTACATAAACTAAAGGAACTTTACAGAAAAAAAAGGAGCAGGTGGATTAAATAGAAATTTTTCTAGCGAATTTGAGATTGAATATGAGTTTTTTCCTTGTTTTATATTTTGGTCCTCTTTTTTTTTTTTTCTCTCCTTAACAAATTTTAAGAAATTGGTAGTTAATTTAGGTAAAAACAACCGCAATTAAAAAAATTAATGATGAAATTAAAAAAAAAACTTTGTGATCTTGTGAATTATTATAGTAATTTATCTAGTTGTTTTAATATATTTTGTAATTTTAATCACAAAAAGTAGCTTCTTAAAAATACAAAATGACTTTGTTTGATTTGTCATATCACTTTTAGTTTTAGTTTAAAACTAGTTAGTTGCCAACACATTACTATAATAACTTTTTGATGGAACTTTTAAATCTAAATTAGTTTAGTGGGACTAGTGACCCGTTAATCAGACTACTTGTAATAGCCTATTTTAAAATTAGAATGACAAAGAGTTAATTTGGTATGACCTAGTCAATCTTTCAGTTCTACACGTAACTTGTTCAATCTAGTGTTTGACTTTAAAAAAAATTATAGTGACATCATAACAATAATTTTTAAACTATTAAAATATTGATATTTTAGATTGTTTCAGGTTAACCCTTCTAACTTGATCTAGAATTAAATTAAGTTTAATAGCTTTGCTTTTTGAAATTTATTTTTTATTATACAACAACAAAAATAGATATTTGTAGAGAAGACAATAATTTTTTATTATGTTTTTTTAAAAAAAAACTAGATTCTCTAATTCATATATGTTTTTTTTTTTGTTTTGACAACAAAAAGAGGTTTTTGTTAGCATCATAATTCATTGAATAAAAAATACTAGCAATTAGAAAAAATATTTGAAGAAACAGTGGCAATCTAAACTAAAAGAAAAAAAATGTATATTTTTAATAAAAAAGATATTTTTATTCATGCATTTCTTTTTTATTTTGAAAAATTTATGTTAAGTATTGCTTTTTAAGTCAAAACTTATTATGAACATGAACACAAGTTACAAATAAAAAATTAAAAAATCATGAATAAATATATTTAATGTATTTTTATTAAAAAAAACATAAGCATAATATATTTGAGAAAATTATAAAATAACTTACAATAAAAATTTAAAAAAAGAAATATTTTTTTCTCATTCAATATTAATGAGAAAATTATTTTAGAAATTCCACATATTAAGTTAATATATAATTGTTCATAAAGCAATGAATAATATCATCATAAAAA
>Ga0325404_1004740_pt1 | contig 14421 bp, 16 predicted proteins | sample PopdelMetagenome_18_FD_205664 | JGI IMG/M metagenome (GOLD analysis project Ga0325404, IMG submission 205664) | Populus deltoides microbial communities from Bellville, Georgia, United States - Xylem-Control-R1 | ecosystem: Host-associated > Plants > Phyllosphere > Stem > Wood/Secondary xylem... | reverse complement strand
CTCTCTTTCTCTATAGAAAAAAAAGAAAAAAATAAAAAGAGGAGATTTTTGGGGTTTTTGACTTAAATGAATTTTTTTTTCTCTTCTTCAGTTTTTTTTTTTTTTTTTTTGCAGCAGTTTCTTCTTGTTTTATGGATTTTGTTTTTTTTTTTTGAAAAATAGCATATTTTGTTAAATATTTTAGAAAAATAACATAAATTTAAAAAATATTTAAAAAATAACATAGTTAAAACATAGTATTATTTATAAATAACAATCATGTCTTAAAATATATTTTTCTAAACAACCACTATTTAAAATAACAGTTATTTAATTAATGAATTTTCTCAAAATCCTTTTTGTTTTTTCAAATTAATCAATCTCAAGTCAACTAACTATTCTTGCGACAACTTGGAAAAATATAAAAGAAAATTATAATTAATTATAAATTAACTTTGGATAAAATCTTTAATAAATTACGATCATATTTGATAGTTTTTTAAGATTTAGTTAAAATTATGTCGTCGAGATTTTTATAACAGTATTTGATATATCAAAAACAAAGCTTTGATGTGTTCTTATTAACTCATTTTTTTTAATTATTGGATCTTGAATCTTATTTTTTTAACCATTAGATCTTTGTGAAAATTTAGGGATTTAATTTTTGAAACATTCATTATTCTTAACTACTATTCTCTGTTTTTAAAATATGTTACTTTTTCAAAACTTTAATAAGAGTATGGAAATGTTTGAAAATGTGGTAATTTCAAAATGTTTTTTATTTAGAAATATATTAAAATAATATATTATTTTTATTTTAAAAAAATTATTTTTGATATTAATATATTAAAATAATTTGAAAATACTAAAACACTTAATTTGAAATAAAAAAAATTTAAAAAATATTTTTAAAATACAAAAACAAATATTAAAATTCTAAAATTTCATAGGTGAAGACGAGGGAGAAAGAGAATTAAAAAACGTAACGCAAAACAATAATAAAGAGCAGTTAACACCTGACTACTTTTAAGGTTTTGCAAAAGGTTGATCTGGTCTTCGGTTTATCGGTTCTCCTCCTCCCTCGCTTTAAATTTCTTATGCACGTGGCTAATTTAAGAGACCATTAACGAGTTTGTTTTATGTAAAATATTTTACATTATAATTTTTTTTATATTTTTTTTATAAAAAATATCATTACTAATCAAGTATGATAAAATTTATAAAATATTTAAGTAAAACAAATATCCTTAAGTATATAGTTTTTTACGTTTTAGGTATTACTAGTTTATCCTGCGGCTTTGATAAAAGTAATTGGAATGTAAAAAATAATATTTAAATTTTAGGAAACTTTTTAGTATTGTTATTAAATTTAGTATATTAATTTAAATTTGTAAATTTTTAACCTGATTTTTTATTTAGTCTAGAATTTTAAATTAAATTTTGTAAGAGTTGTGCTGATACTTGATGTAATCTTGTCAACCGGGTAATTTCAAAGAAAAAACTCAAAGAAAAAAAAAAGAAGTAAGTTGTGTTCACCCTAGTCATCTCGCAACCTGGTTGTGAATTTCATTCGTTTAAATCAATTTTTTAATTTATTATATGATAAAAAAAATATAAAAATTAATTTATAATTAATCTTATGTTAAATAATAAAATTTAATAAAAAAAAACTTAACATTCAAGATGAAGTTAAAAAAATAAAACAAAAGGTCATCAAAAAAAATCCCAACTATGTTGGGTTAGGCTTATTACAAAACAATAGACACATGGATCCCAGACAAGCCCACATGCTTGGTCTAATATATATATATTCTTTTTATAAGGTTTCATGCCTCTTTTTCTAAGAAAATAGCACACCTAGTAGGAATCGAACTGTGACGTTTAGGCATCAACTCACACACTAACTAACTTAGTTAAAGAAACAATATGTTATCAAATCATCAAAAAAAAATATTAACTTAGTTTTCTATTTATATAAACAATTAAATTGTCAAATGATTGGCTAACATAACTAAGGTAATTTTTCCTTGTAAAGGATTCGATAAGAGTGATGCTTATCTATCTTTAAATATATCTAACACTTTACTCAAATTTCTGAAACTAGTATATATTTTAGGATTTTTTTGTTTCATTAAAAACTAAATGAAGACTCCTTCCTTTTAGTTTTAAAGGTCTCCTATTCATGTCGGGTGTGATGTGTGAGAGCATTTAAAATAGAAAAAAAATCTCAACACATAAGATCATTTTAATATAACTTGGGATAATAATAAAAAAAAAGACACTATTAATGTATAAATGTATAGTGAATGACCAACTATTTCCAGTTTTGTTTGCAATGCAATCAGAAAAACAAAGAGAGTTAATTATAACTTGGTTCTATAGTTTAGAAAAATTAATCCTCATTGTTTCAGAAAATATATAACTAATCTTATATTGTTAAACTTATTTATAAATAAATCATTTTTATCCATTATATATTTTTCTTTAATTTATTTTGATTTTTTTATATTAAGAAATAGAAAAGGTAAAAAAAGGAGTAGATATGATGGAAAGATGGACAAGAAAAATAATTTTAAAAAATAAAATATTACTATATTATATGTGACCAATACTGGTTAAAAAGACTATTTAATTATTTTTTATATTACAAGGATTAATTAATTTATCTTATTATAATGAACTCAATCACAAAGCTTAATTCTATTTTTTTATATAATAAGAACTATTCTCAAACCAATTTATTCTCAATTGATATTAAATTAAATTCCTAAAACATTTTAAAAGCATATTTAAGAATTCTTGGAGAATGAGAAAGGAAGGGAATTATGGAAAGGAAAGGGAAGCAAACTTAAGGAAGGGAAAAATAGAATTAAAAAAAAAGGATTTAAAGAAGGTTTAAATCGAGGGATTTATGGTTGTTGTTGCTAGTAATGGAATATAGAGAAAAGACTTAAGAATTAAAAGTAAGGATTATAGAATTAAAAATGAGATTTTAAAGAATGTTGGGAGGTGATTTAAAATTAAATCATCAATTACAAGTTTTTTTTTTATTTTTTTATGATGGAGTGATTGTTGAGTTTGTTGTCAGTGGTGTAAAGAGATAATTGGGTGATAATGGTGATGTTTGGACAATTGATTGGTGGTTTGCTACCCGGGCAATTGATTGTGTTAGTTGACGAATGAAAGAAGGGCTACTATGGTTAGATATAGTAATGAGTGAAAATAAAAAGAGGTTAAAGTGATCCAAACTACACTAAAAAATTTATTAGAACTTTCTGTTGGGTTTATTACAAGATTAAGGACAAATAAGTCAAAAGATACATTCAATGACCTTATTCAGAGTATTTGGACTATTGTGAATTTCAAAGAAACTACAAATTCAACAAGTGATTATTAGACTTTAATCAATCTAACTTAAATGCAAGAGAGGACATGAGCTTAATTATTTCAAAATGGTAGGCTAATTAATTTCAGCATTAAAGGTGGCTCTGAGCTTATTTTTTCTTATACACAAGTTTACTCTAACAAGTATAATTTTTTATCTAACCATTGGATCAAACTAAAATCTTATCAAGAGTTTTTGGAGGTCTTGTTCTATATTGGGTTAAAATTTCAGGGCAATTGGATATTAAAAAAGCCTTGCGATAAGGTTCATAAGCTACTATACAGGAATTGTATTAGTTTTCTAATTGATTTAAGATTTTATATATATATATATATTTTTTATCTAAAACTCTTTTATTATTTTCTAGTGTTATTTATGATGTTTTCACCTATTATAAATAGGATTAATTAGCTTGTATTTAGGGGGGTTTTAGACATGCTTTGATTTCAACAATTATTATCGTGTGAATGAGATTTTGCTCATGTCTTTTTGTTCTTCATTGAACTACTCTAACTTATAAAAGAATTAACCACGCTTTATGATATTTTTTATACTTTTTGGTGCCTTGATATATGTTATCGTTGTGTCAAGCTCAATCACAAACCTAAATTTAGCTTTTTTGAAAAGGGTTGATTTGATTATAGGTTTTTAGATATTTATATCCATGAGGTTCGCATTAATTGATATCAGAGTAAGGCTCTAAATCAGGTTATATCCCTCTTATCTTTAAGTTTTTGTATATTTTATTATTGTTGAGTTCTTTATTTTCTCTAAAAATTAGTTATGGCATCAAGTTAAAAAAAAATTATTTACGATATTAATTACATAAAGTCTTATAAAAAAAGAACAAAGAAAAATCACAAGAAAAGAAATTTCTAGGGTTTGTCATAAATCTTGATTCAATAAACATAGAATTCAACTAATTGTTTTAAATCTAAAAAAAAATCTTGATTCTTGGAGATAAATCTTGATTTGGGATGTTTTAGGTTTACTTGGTGGAGTTTTCTTAAAAAATACAAAAACAAATTAAGTAGTTATTGCATCATTGCAACATTATATATAGTACATTATATATAGTACATGTGTTTGTGTTATTTTGAGTCGTTTAAATCTTATTCCATTAGTTTCTTAATTTTCATAATTTTTTTTTTCATGTTTATATCATTCATATTTCGCATAAATTTGTATCGATATTTGCAATCTTATATTCATAGTTCTGTATTGATAGTTTTCAATCTATATTGCTTCTTGAGTCTTTACATTATTTGAATGTGCCATTAAGATATTAATCTCCGAGTTTATTGACTATGATATTATTTGGCGGAATCAACTTGTCTTAGAAATGACAAGGAATGAAGAGAGACCCATAGAGATATGAGATGAAAGTAGCTATAAGAAAAGAGGTTCGTTCTTGGTCATTATTATACAAAACTATATCAACAATTATAATTTTTTATATTAGGGTTCTATGAGTATAAAGGGTTGCCACAAGAAAATAAAGATTTTCATAATTAGAGGTAATATTATGGAATATAGAAATGTTATAATGGCAAGGTTCTTGAATGGATTGAATAAATAGATAACTAATGTGATTGAGTTGCAGCACTATATTAAGCATGAATATATGGTTCATATGGCTGCCAAAATAGATAGGTGGTTAAAATGAAAGGGCAGTACATATTAATGACCAAATTATAGGGGAGAGAGGTTGCCACATCAAAGCGAAATACTATGGGTAACAAATTTGAATCATTTAAAGCTTGCAAAAAAGATTCGGCTATTGAAGCAAAAGGTAAAGTTTGAGATCTCATCTAATTTTAACAGTGATGTTTAGTATTTTAAGTGTTTGAAGGAGTGAACATATAGCTTGACAATGTCTAAAAAAAGGACGATGGTTATGAGGGAGCATAAAGAGATTGAATATGAAAGTGACAAATCTGAAGATGATAAGATGTTAGCACTTAAGAACTATAGTGATGTTGAATATCTAATTAATAGAAAGGTTTTGGTGATTAGGAGATCACTTAATGTTCAAATTAAGAAAGATGATGTGAGCAAAAAAAAAAAAACATATTTCAATCTAGATGCCATATAAATAATAAGGTATGTTTATGATTATTGATAATGAGAGTTGTGTTAATGTAGCTAGTACTATACTTGTTAGAAAATTGAATCTAAACACTATTAAACATGAAAGGCCTTATAGAATTTAATGGTTGAATGATCATGGGGAAGTAAGAGTTACTAAATAGGTTTATGTTTTTTTTTTTTGGAAAATATAAGGATAAAGTTTTGTGTAATGTTACGTCTATGCATGATACTCATTTATTGTTAGGGAGACCTTGGTAATTTGATACAAAAGTCAAGCATGATGAGTTTAAGAAAATATATTCTTTTAAAAAGGATGAGAAGATATTCACACTTATACCATTGTCTCCTAGACAAATGTATGAATACTAATTGAAATTGAAAGGAGAAAATGAAGCCGAAGAAAAAGATCAACCATGTAAGGACATGAGCAAGAGTGAAAATAAAGTGAGCTAATAGAGAAGAAGATTAGATTTGGCCAAAATAGAAATCAATAGGGATTCAATCAAAAGATGAGAGAAGAAAGGAAAGGTAAGAAAAGAAGAGAGTGTGGAAAAATATATATTATTTTTTATGTAAAGAGGAGTGAGATTAAAAATGTTTATTTTTCTGACATGCCTATGATCTTACTTGTGTATAAAGAGATATATGTTAACACTAATGATCTTAATCATTCTAATACTAGTGTTTGTGTTTCTTATTACAAGATTTTAAAGATATCTTTCCTAGTGAGATTCCTAATGAGATATCCTATCAGAGGAATTGAATACCAAATTGATCTTGTACCTGTAACATCTATCCCTAATCGGCTAATCTATAGAAGTAATCCCGATGAAACAAAGGAACTTCATAGAAAAGTGAAAGAATTAATGACAAAAGGATACATAAGAGAAAACAAGAGTCTATGTGTAGTTTCAGTGTTGTTAGTACTGAAAAATGATAGGACTTGGAAGATATGTATTGAATGTCATGCCATCAACAATATTACTGATAAAAAATCAATAGTTTATTTTAATGAAAAACTCAATGACACAACATTGAATTATCCTACTTATAAGAAATAACTTTACACTTTGGTAAGAACTTTAGAAACTTGACAACATTACTTATGACCTAAGAAGTTCATGATCCATGTCGCATCTCAATGGATGTCGACCGAGACTAAATAACTATCATGGAAAATTACAGTTGCAACCTAGTAATTAGAGGAAGCTAGAGATCCTAAAATATACATTGGTTATAGATATTCAAGTAAGAGATTAGTTATACTTAAGAAAAGACAACTTACCCTTACAACATCTTTTTTCACGTTACTTTTATTATGTCTTTTCTCTAAATTTATCTTCCTGATTGTTCTTAATTATTCTAATTATATTCAACTTATTCTTAATTTTAATTCATGCTTATTTCATGAAAAATTTAACGTCGGTCTCTAAAATTAGAAGACTCGTTAGTTGGTTATTCGCAAAAGCTAAATCTTGGTGTCAGTTCCTTTTAAAAGAAGACTTGTTGTTTTGGTTATTTACAAAAAAAAAAATTATCATTGGTCTCCAAAAAAGAATAGACTCGCCTTTTTTGATATCGGTCCTTAATAAAGTCAAGATGTGTCAATTAAGTTATTTCTAAAATAAACATTAGACCATGAAGATGATATGAATAGTGTTTTCACAACGCAAATTATAATTAATTAAAAGTTTATGTGAATAAATTGAAGTGCTTTTATTATCCCATAAGGTCACAAGAAGATTTTTCTTACAAGGAAGCGAAGCCTGCAGACCGAGGCACATGGGAGACAAAGCAAGCAAGTTTTTCTCAAAAAGATTATTATTATTATTATTATTATTATTATTATTATTATTTTGCCCTGCAGAAACAAACTGCATGCTCAAAATTGCAAAGATTTTATTCTTTTTCCGTAAATATACAACCTCTCTTTTCATGATTTGCCATGCATGCATAGAGAACTTTATTTTTGAAAAAAAGAAGAAGAAGATGCATTCTGCCTGTTGGCAGCGCCCGGTAGCGTGGAACCTCCAACTAGAATACGCTTGGGATGGTCAGCTCCATCGGTATATACAGACACGCTACCTCACTAATAACTGATCAATACCCCCTTCTGGCATGGTGGCATGTGCTTCTCCTTTCCATAAATGTATAGTACTATCGCGAGAGAGCTGGCTGCTGCAGTCTCCCTGAATCCATGTGAATCCATGTGCATTTACATTGCAAAAATGCCGTTTCAACCATTCCATTTTTCATATTTCTAACCCTAGTCGACAAACTTCTTCTATAGTGGTTAGGATTGAATAAAAAAAATTAACAAACTGATTAAAATGAGAAAATAAAAAAAATAACTGAAAATACAGAACCATGAAAAAAACCGATTATAATATTTTAAAAAAATTAGGTTCGGTTCCGGTTTCATAAGCATGAAATCAAAAAACTGAATCGAACTGGTTTAGTTAAGAAATAAACCAAATCAAACCGAATCGAACTGAAAAACTGAACAGAACCAAAAAGAACCCATTAGAAAGTTCAAAAAAGCCAAAAAACAATATAATTTTCAGTTTTTAATATAAAATAGTCAAACTGAATCGAATAGAATAAAACCGAATTGAAACTAGTCGGTTGGGTTTCAATTTTTAATTTAAAATAACCAAACCGAAACCGGTCGGTTGGAACTGTTTTCAGTTCGGTTTCAGTTTTGGTTTTTTTATATTTTATAAAATTTTGGTTTGGTTGTTTTTATAGGTAAAAACCAAACCAAACCCCAAATAATCATCCCTAATAACTATATATGTAAAAATTTAAAAAATATAAAAATATTTAAAAAAACAACACTGCAATAACAAAAACAAAGATTTTAAAATTATGCTGGTGGTCGGTGGTGCCTTAAACTAGTATCATTTATTGGTGTTGATTAGTAGTCGAAAAGTAAAGAAAGTTTGGCTGGACTGCTAGTTTTGGTTATTGCAGGTCTTCCAGAATGGAAACTAATTTTTTGTTCTTAGTCGATCTTCGAGGAAATTGCAGGAGATGGTTAGCTGTGAAAGGAAAATGCAATTTTTATACTAGCAGACGAGCTCTATAGGTCCCAAAACTAATGTCTAGCAAGAGTCCCTCATTTCGTGTCGCTTATGCCTTCTTCGAATTTCCATGAACTCAATATAACTTGGTTTTTGGTAAGTTATTCAACTAAAATGGCTAAATGGTTTTCATATGCACTGACATCACACGTAGCCGACTAGCTTTTGATTTCTTTCTCTTCCTATTATAACCCAAGAGGCAAGTGTGTCGTTCAATAAAATTTATTTATTTATTTTTTATAACTTTTTAAATTTAAATTTCGAGATGAGATTGAAAAGACCTAGCCAAAATTAGTCGACTTTGCATAATTTTATTATTAATTCTGTACGAAGTTTAATAAGAATCATCCAGCTGGAAAATTTAAATTGCTAAATGAGGGCATGACTTCTACATCATATCATAACAATGAAAATAGTTTTGTTTTTTTATATTTATTTTCAATTAAAAAATACTTTAAAAAAAATACTTACCACATGACTAAACACCTATACTGTTTGGATTTTTTTTTTACCAAACTAACATAATAGAGAAGTATTGGGAAAATAATATATTTTAACTTGACCGCTAATAAGAATCGTGGTTTTATTAGTAAATTGCTATTAAGAGTAGCGATTATATTAGACAACCGCTATTGTTAACAGTGTTTTTATTAAACAACCGCTAATGACAATAACAATTCTTTAATACACAAACGTTAATATGAATAGCGATTGTGTTATTCCAACACTATTTTAGCCTAATGTCAATCCTAAATTTGACATAAAACAAATCTTAAACCACTACAATTGAAGTCCAAAAAAATCATAAATTACCAAACCTCAAACCCATAATTGAGAGTGTGATATTTTAATATGAAATTAACATGTGTTATTTTTAAACATTTTTTATTAATTCTTTTTAAAGATAATTGATAATGACAATAACGAAACATAACAATGTGCATTTTTTTAACCTGTAAAACAATTATTTGAAATTTTAAACAACTTGTTCACATGTTTATCTATTAATTAATGATTTTAAGAGCGTGTTTGGCAGTGTGGTTGCGGGTGCTTTTCAAATAGCTTTTCGTGCCGAAATGCATGCCAATGATGTTTTTTTATTTTTTAAAAATCATTTTTGACATCAGCACATCAAAACGATCCAAAAAGTACAAACCGCACTCAATTTTAGCCAAAAAAAAATTCAAATTTGCACGAAACGCAGGTACAAACGCAGTACCAAACGTTCCCTAAATCGTGCTTATCTAAAACAAGAATGAAAATGCATAACATGTAAGACAACATTAAAATCAACATGATAATTATCTAAAACAATATTATAAAAGTAATGATAATAAAATAACTCTAAACCAAAAAAATAACACAACATAATAATACATTCGAACTTATTTATGTCTTTTGCGACGATAAGTGGATGGGTTGTCTTCACCAACAACATGAATTCCACCTGTCTGTGTGGTCTCATCCTTTAAGACAATATCATCTAGGCTCAACGTCTCTCCTAACATGTCAAGTGTAGTATGACATGTCTCGAACCAAAATGATGCATAATAACGAGCAAGTCAATCATCATCATTGAGATTATGAAGATCAGTTGTAGCACATTGACCATCATGTAACAATTGTCAAACCTAATATGAAGCAAATAGAAATTATTAATCCATAAATAAAATGCAACAATTTTTTCCAAGTCTATAAAAAGTAATACATACTTACAACATTTTGAATCTAACGTGCATGTGGCCCAAACTCCATCTTCTCGCGTGGAGGAACCTGCGTTGAGTATGGTGTAATGATTCAGCGTGTTATACTCAGGTACCATTCCATGTATTCCTCCTCGGAGATTACAAGATGTACCTTTCTAAAAATAAAATTTCTCCTTGCATCCCACATCGATATATATTAAAGATAGTGGATCTTCCAATTATAATCAGTGTGGCTGTTCAAATAACTAATAGAATGCAACTGATCACTCATATTTATGCCAGATGTGTTACTTAAAGCCAAATTTCCATATTACACGGTTTGAGAAATGATTCTCAACAAGCTTAAAAAATATAAGGGGCATAACTAATGTCCATAAGTCCATGACCAATGTGCATATAATATAAGCAACTACTATATCATCTTTTGAATAAAAATTCCACATAATCTATTGAAACATCAACAATACAATTATTTTTCATCATTTACCAACATCAACCTATGCAATTATTTCTAATCATTTACCAACAACATAAAATTTCTACATCATCAATGCAAGCAATTATTTCTCATCATTTACTAATATCAACGCAAATAATTATTTTCTAATATTTTTTTAATATAAAAAATTGCAACAACAACACAAGCAATTATTTGTCATCATTTACCAACATTAACACAAACAATTATTTCTCAATATTTTTCAATATAAAAAAATTTCAACATCATCAATGCAAATAATTATTTCTCATCATTTACCAACATCAAAACAAACATTCCCAACATTTTTCAATATAAAAAAAATTCAACATCAATGTAAACAATTATTTCTCATAATTTACCGATATCAAAACAAACAATTATTTCCCAACATTTTTCAATATAAAAGAATCTCAACATCAACACAAGCAATCATTTCTCATCATTTACCATTATTAACTCAAACAATTATTTCCTAATATTTTTCAATATATAAAATTTTCAACATCAACACAAGCAATTATTTCACAAAAGTTTTCAATATAAAAAACATTTCAACATCATCAACGTAAGCAATTATTTCATATCATATACCAACATTTACACAAACAATTATTTCCCAATATTTTTCAATATAAAAAGAAATTTCAACATCAACGCAAGCATTTATTTCTTATCATTTACCAACATCAAAACAAACAATTATTTCCCAACATTTTTAATATAAAAGAATCTCAACATCAATGCAAGAAATTATTTATCATCATTTACCAACATCAACACAAACAATTATTTCCCAATATTTTTAAATATAAAATTTTTTAACATCAATGCAAGAAATTATTTCTCAATATTTTTCAATATAAAAATATTTCAACATCAACGCAAACAATTAATTCTCATAATTTACCAACATCAACACAAGCATTATTTTTCAATATTACTTCTCAATATTTTTCAACATTAAAATCTTTATCTCATCATTTTATTTAATATTGACATTGCAATTTATTTTAACGTACTTAATTTGACTATTGTCTTTCTAACTCGCTACAATAAAATGACAAAACATGGGTTGGATTATTTTCAAAATATCTACTCCCACACAATCTGTTAATAAATATGCAATGAACTTATTAAACAAAGTTTCCATAAAAAATATTCTTAATCTAAATAAAATCATTTGTATTATCAATAACATATTACTTGTATTTTAATGAAAGTTGTAGCTCAATCTCCAAAACTTGAATAGACATGATAGGTTTAGATTCAATTTGAGGCCTCATTACATCATCATCATCTAAACCTATGTCACCCTTATCTTCATTATCACCATGTTCAGAGTAGTTATACTTACATTGATAACAATATCAAGTTTTATTCTATTTTTATTACAAATTCTTATAACCTTAATTATCTTCTAATATCCTAGACGTATTGACACCAGTTGAATGTGATAATTGTTTAAATAGATGAACAAATATAGGTATATATACATTATAATCTTCATGCTCCATATTATATGAGATACTAAGTTTAGGTTCACTACTTACATCCAACTCCATCATGTTCATTCCACTTTGGCTGTACAATTTTATCATATTTTTAAAATCTACATCACATGTAATTAATATTAGAAAATACTGATGTTCTTTAACAAGACACCTCCAAGTTATATATATTTCAACATCATTATAGTTCATTTAAATATTTTCACATATAACTTTTTTGGTATCTTCAAATGACATGCATGTAGTAGCATTCAAGAACACAATACTTTTATCAATATAAGTGATATTATTATTCGTATAAGAAACAATAGTACTACCATAATGACACAACATAAAGAAGATTGAAGATATATTATGTAAAATAAGAACTCATTTAATCAAAAAGAAATTGTCTCACAATTCAACGCAAACCCTAATTGTTATTACTTTGACCTTAATAATATCACTGATAAATATCTAATTGCATCAATTAAAAACTAAATGATCTCAATTAAACAAAATACCTAATTACAAATTTGTCAAATGAACTTCGTCGCTTCAGTGAATCACTTAAGCCCTGATTACCATAATTTTTACCAAATCCAACACATACTATAGTTGCTATTATTTCAACCATAACTTTATTAATAATATCAATTGATTACAAATCTATCTAATTGCATTAATTAAAACAAAATTTATTTAGATTGAAGCAATATTATTAAATATGGCAAGTAACTGAATAATCCATTTAAACCTTAATTTCTCTAATTCAATGCTAATTCCATAAATAACATTAGTTTTATTAAAAATACATAATTACAACATTCAAAACTCAAAATTTACTCAACATCAATAAAATACATAATTATTAGACACAACACAACTATTTATAAATTAAAATTCAAAATTTATCAATTCAATAACAAAAACTCATAAAACTAAGATATAATACAATTGTTTTGTCTTGACTTTTTGATGTTTAGGTGGCGCTCAACCAATTATGATGGCGGGAAGGCTGTCAATGAAAGCTTGACCCATAATTTGCACTAAAAAACAATAGAAAGACTCGTAGAGACAATGGAAAGATAATATTGGTATTTGGTGGAAAATTAAAGCTTGTTTTATGTGATTTATGACTGATATTGTTTTAGATTTTTCAAGCTTTTGAATTTTTTCTTTTAGCAGCACTGACAATCATTGAAAATAAAGGATTATTTATATATTTATTATATATGCTATTTTGAATTATAATTATAATAAAATCTTGATTCTTAACCATAATTTTTATTAAAATCACGATTCAGAATTAGAATTAGATTTGTTTTCAATCTATATTATTTCTATGAAACTTTCTCGTGACGGTGTCGGCTTTAAAAAAATTCTTCTGACTGTACATTTCAAGAATTACTTGTTTTTCGTGCTTTTCACTTGCCGTACAATGTCTCTAGATCAGTTTTGATATGACTCTACATGGACTGAAAAAGCTGTCTACTCAGTCAATAGTTCTCTTGATAGATTGTTCTTATCATGTTGCGATGAGGTTTTGTTGGCGTGTCAAACATCCCCAAGCAATCAAATCCCACGAAAATATATTGGATCATGAAACTTCTTTTCACCTGGGTCCGTTTGTGTGTGCAACATGGATATGTCTGTGTTCCAGCTGAACTCACACTTTCAAACTGAATATGACCATTCTTGCACACCCCACGACAGGCTGCTACTCCTGTTATGTAGTACTACAGTACTATAAACCTTATCTAATTCTTGATAGAAGGCACACTTTCCGATTCAAGCTTATGGATCAGTGTCGTGTAGTATTATTAGTCATGTTATGATGTTTTTTTTATATGTGAATACTTGTGCTTTTCTTTACCAATTCCATAATCCCATAAGTTTTGGAGGTAATAATAGCTTCTAACAACTTTAAAAAAACTTGAACCCGTAATCATAATTATTAAAAAAAAAATTTAAAACTTAATCCTCAAGTAATATTCATGTTTCTTAGTCATCTCTTTCAGGAAACTGAATACAAATAGAGATTTCGGTATACACACTCCTACGTACATCATATTGTCTTTTGGGATATGGTACTTGGCTACCTAGCTCCATTAACATCTGAATGCTTAAAATGGTGGGATAGCTTGTAAGATCCTGAGAGCCTTCGTCTTCCGGTTGATTGGTGCCCAACTATCCAACTCTCCTCCCT
>Ga0325404_1004738_pt1 | contig 14422 bp, 7 predicted proteins | sample PopdelMetagenome_18_FD_205664 | JGI IMG/M metagenome (GOLD analysis project Ga0325404, IMG submission 205664) | Populus deltoides microbial communities from Bellville, Georgia, United States - Xylem-Control-R1 | ecosystem: Host-associated > Plants > Phyllosphere > Stem > Wood/Secondary xylem... | reverse complement strand
TCAACTTTTGTGCTTGGGCCTTTGAAAACTGTTTAAATCATGGGCTTATTCATGGAGGCATTCTTTGAAAGAAGGTAAAGTTGGACAGTCATTGGTTGAGTGTTCATTGTTTTCACAGATTTGACAAACAATATCCTGAACAAATTTTAAATGACCACTCTTTTTAAATTCAAGTGCCTCAACTTTTCTAGCTAAAGATACAAACTTGGCTTGGAGGTCATGATCTTCCTTAAGGTTGTACATTCCTCCATTAGATGTATGAGGTTGAGTTTTACGTGGTGTCTCAGAAGTGCCTGTAATGTCCAATTTTGAGCATTTTCAGCTAGCAAGTCTAGGTATTCCATTGCTTCATTAGGGTCTTTATCTTTAAAAGTTCCATTGCACATCAATTCTACCATTTGTCTATCTTTAGGTGTTAACCCTTCATAAAAATATGAAACCAATCTCCATGTTTCAAAACCATGATGAGGGCAAGTTATTAAACAAGTCTCGATACCTATCCTAATATTGGTAAAATGTCTTTTGAAAGAGTTTGTTCTGTGAGAAAGAAAAAACTTCTTTAAAAATTATTGTTGCATTTCATCCCAAGCACGAATGGATCCTGACCTAAGATTTTGTAGCCATGTTTTAGTTTTATCTTTTAATGAAAAAAGATTTTGTAGTCATTATAGGTGTTACAGACCTCCTCAAATTCCCTTAAATGCAAGTATAGATCTATGCCATGAAAAGAAGGTAAAAGTTGAATAATGCCTGGCTTAAAATTGAAGTCAGATGCATCAGGAGGAAAAATTATACATCAGGGTACACTTGTTATTGTAGGATTCATGTGGTCTCTAAGTGTTCTAACTCGATTATTCTTATTATTCACATTATGAAGCAATTGATTACCTTCTTCATCTATATTTTCTGAAAATGATGAGGATACCCTACAAAGTCTACCACTTAATATACGTGACCAAACTCTCATGCGTGTGTAGGAAGAGAATAAAAGGAAGAAACAAAACAAAACAAAAGTTAGATAAAATAAAAAGTGAAAAGAGAAAATAAAATAAATATTATAATTTATACAAGAACTTACCTCCTTGGTAACGGCATCAAAAACTTAACACTATCAAAGAGTTGATGTCTTATCCTTGCAGGAGTGCTGAAATAATAAATAACCCGACAAGACCGGGGTCGAACCACAAGGAGGTGAACTATATAGAATTATAAATAAAAGAAAAGATTTGAAGAGAGCTTTGAGATGTGATAATGATATAAGAATTTAAACGAAGATAAAATAATTGTCAAGGTTAGAGGATCCGCTAATGGTATTTCAAATAAGTATAGTATAAACTCTTTTTATTACTTGACTGAAAACCACACACAAAGGAGGTTTCACTCGGATTATAAATTGTTAACATGATTACATTAATTATCTTATTTGAGTAATGCCAATACTTGTAAATATTATCAGGTATTCATGGTGATAACTTATGTTAACAATAAATCAAGTTTCTTTCATATCACAGGTGTCGGTTATACCATACAGTTGGGCTATGAAAGTGCCAAGTATTTGTTTTACCAAGGGTTGTTCAACACAAATCTAGACTAACCATTTAACAAGTAAGGTATTAAGAGTGAGTAAGATAATAAATATAAAACAAGTTAGTATCAAACATTAAAGTCCATGTTGAGTTTATAGTATACTTATTCTTACACCATTAATGTAACCTTTTCACCTTGACATAATAAACTTAGCTGAACATTATGAATAATAGGAAACATAGATAAACAAGAGGAAAACATGATTATATAAATAATAAAGAAAATGAAAGGCATAAACAAGAGATTAATGAAAGCAAAACTTAAGCATTACAAAAATATAAAGAGAGAGTGATGCGAACCTCATGATCACGTGGTCATGCAAAGACACCAATTCCCGGAAAGCCAAGAAAATCAGGTTTGATAGGAGTGTGACACAAAGATAACTTATACCTAGGCACCAGCACTATTGGAAATGGAAACCCCCACCCAACGAATATTGATTCGCGAACGAGAAGTATAAGGATGATGCCACGAAGATAGTTGTTCTTATATAAGTCATTTTTCAGTTCTTTAGAGAACCATGGAAGAAAGATTATCTCACCAACACACACACACACACACAAAGTGCAGCAAACAAGAAGTTTTATTAATCTGTCTATAGAATTATAAATACTGATTCATAACGTTTTTGTGTAAGTATATCAAACCTTATCATAAATTGCTCAAACTTTATATTCTGTCTATTTGGGTTGATATTGCACTATATCTTAAATTTTAACTCAATTGGACATCATTTACTTTAGGTTCCAGATTCGGGCTTAACTCGTCGTACACAAGTCTGTTTTGCGTCAACTTTTAAAATTCACTTTCTTTCTGTTGTTTTTGTTTCTTGCTGTTTATTTTCATTATATCCAACATATTTGGGTGTTGTTTCATCATTTTGCATATTTTTGTTTCTGTTTTTATTTGAGTCTTCAGTTTCGTTCATATTTCGGATAGACTCGCTTGCTACTCGCGAGACTATCATCGCAGTTTCGTTTTGCTTGTTTTCTGGTTTTTATGGCTTCTTGAGTCATATATATATATATATATTTGGATTGCGCTGCCAAGTTGGTTTTATTTGGTGTTGGTTTTAGTTTTGCAAGAACCGCAAGAAGGTGAGACAAGAGGTGTGAGTGTGTGAGGATATTAAGAGTGTTTGAGCGAAACACGAGCGATGTGAGGATTTGTTTTACCACTAACCAATTTTTGCAGGTACTATCATGTCAAATCAAAACAAGACACCACCCCCTCTCGATGTAGAACTTAAATTCCAAATGCAAGCCATGACGAAGATGATGGCAAGAATGAATTCTGGGATGGGGAATGTGTGTGACAAACTTGAGAAGGTGGCAAAACAGGGTAAGATGGCTGGAACATGTACCCAAAACGTGAGAAAAGTTGGGTTTGAACCGAAATCAAACAATGGTAGTGGGGCTGAAAGGACAAGGTGGGCTAATTATGAGGATTTTGAGGAGGGCGTTGATGATAATGGTTATGGTGATTTTAAGGATGAGATCATAGGCCATCCAGAAAGTATTTGGCAGCCTAGAAACCGAAGGGATTTCATGTACTTTGATGAGGTGTTATGGCAAAAGGAAAGGAGGATTCAAAAGGAGAGGTGATATCAAATGGAGAGAAATAAAGAGATTAGTGTTCTAAAAAAAAGAATCCAATAGTCTATCTCGTATTCTAGGGGAGGTGAAGCAAGAACTTGATGTGTTAACGGTAGCAGTCAATGCGCAGCAAGCTTCAGAAAGAGAGGAGAAAAAAAATAGAACAGCTACTACTTTCATCTAAAGTTGCTGGCAACGATTGTTGGCAAGAAAAGAACTCCAAAAGCTTCAAAAATAGGCTAAGGATGAATCATCTTGAAGAGAGAGGGAATGATACGATCCAGGAAAGGTTAAATTCGGATTCTAAAGTAAAATGTGCAACTATCTAGTTTTACGGCAATAATCACAATTCTCAATCCGACCGTTGGATTGAGCTGAATGTGTACGTGAAGTCTCCTAACATGTTGCCCTACCTTGGGTTAAAATTTCAGATCAATCGGAGTTCGAAAGGCATCGAAACACGGGTCAACGAAAGCTGTATGAATTTTGTTATTTACTTTGTTTTTACTTATGGACTTCCTATTTGGCTAGGATTCTTTTCCTAAAAGGATGCGGCGGCTTATTTTGGAAATCTCCTATTTCTACAAAGATCTTTAATGGGCTGCAACATAGTTTTCAAGTGTGGCAGGGATTCATAAATGTTTAAGAATCCTTTTCTTACAAGGATTCCATATTCATCCTGGTTACAAAAAAAAAAAAGAAGATTTCAGAATTAATACTACCTTCAGATTTGATTCTCCTAGCTTATATGGGACTTCTAAAGGGCAACAAATCTGATCCTAATATATTTAGGATATTAAATTTGGATTTATTATTGTTATTATTATTTTCTTCTTAGCTTAGGGTTTATTTATATTATTTAGATTTAATTGTAAGTGGGCATCGTATAAGTCCACATAAGAGGTCCATTAAGGTTTATTTTAGTTTGGAGTCACTATAAATAAGGGCACAACCAGACATGTAAGGTTAAACAATTCAGATTAATAAAACTTCTTTGCCGCACTTTGTATGTTTGTGTTGGTGAGATAATCTCCCTTTCATGGTTCTCTAAAGAACTGAAAAATGACTTATTGAAGAACAACTGTCTTCGTGGCGTCATCCTTATACTTCTCGTTCACGAATCAATATTCGTTGGGTGGGGGTCTCCGTTTCCAATAGTGCTGGTGCCTAGGTACAAGTTATCTTTGTGTCACACTCCTATCAAACCTGATTTACTTGGCTTTCCAGGAATTGGTGTCTTTGCATGTGGGTTGCGTGACCACGTGATCACGAGGTTCTCATCAGCTAGTGCCTAGGTAAAAGTTATCTTTGTGTCACACTCCTATCAAACTTGATTTACTTGGCTTTCTGGGAATTGGTGTCTTTGCGTGTGGGTTGCGTGACGATCACGAGGTTCGCATCACCAGACATGTGGGGGGCTACTGAATTTTCAGACTAATAAACATCTTGTGCTGTAATTTTGTTATGTGAGTGGTGATATATTCTCCCTTGGTTCTCTAAAGAACTGAAACGATTTATCAAAGAACTACTGATGTCATGGTGTCATCCTTATACTTCTCGTTCACAAATTAATATTCGTTGGGAGGGGGTTTTCGTTTTCAATAGTGCTGGTGCCGAGGTACAAGTTATTTTGGTGTCACACTCCTATCATACCTGATTTACTTGGCTTTCCAGGAATTTGGTGTCTTTGTGTGTAGGTTGCATGACCACATGATCACAAGGTTCGCATCATTTGGTATCAGAGCTTCGCTCCATTAATGAGGTTATATATCTTTATGAAATTTTCGCTTCTTGTTGATTCCACAAAACAAAATTTCTTATTGTCCAATTTCTTCTTCTCCTTGAATTTGCGGCATAGACTCTTAAATTGATATTTAGCTTGTTGTATTGGTATCCTAACAAGTCTAGTTAAGTCGAGGTGTCTGCTTTGTGGCTTCCTTTAGCCATTTGTTGTTTTATGTTTGCGGCATATTATTAAAAAAGAATGAAATAGAAAGTCATTCTAAAAACTAAATAAGGGGAAATTGGATCAAAATAACTTTGAATTAGCTCAAATTGGATATTGTTTGCTTAGGATTTTAAATTCGAGTATGATCAAGTCCGATTCATAATGTTTTTTGCGTCAGCATATCAAACCTTATCGTAGACTGCTGAAATTTTATATTCTGTCTATTTGGGTTGAAAGCGCAATATATCTCAAATGTTAGTTCAGTTGGACATCATTGCCCTTAGGTTCCAGATTCGGACTTGACTTGTCGTAATCGTGTATATTTTTACGTCAACTCTTGAAACTCATATTGTTTTTGTTGTTTTCATTTCTTGTAGTATATTTACAACATATCTAAGATATTTGGGTGTTGTTTCATCATATTGCATACTTTATTCATGTTTTCATTCAAGCATTTAGTCTGGTTCATAATTCAGATAGATTCACTTGCTACTCGCGAGACTATCATTGCTATTTTGTTTTTGCTTATTTTCTGTGTTATTATTGCTTCTTGAGTCCTCCTAATAATCTATTTGGATTATTGCTGAGTTGGTTCTATTTGGTTTGATTTCAATTCCATAAAAACTAAAAAAGGGTGAGACGAGAGGAGAGACTTTGATATGGTTCAACCTTGTGATACGATTAAAGCAAGGTCAGATTCAGATTTTGGCATAAAATGTTTTACCGTCAAGTTTTACGCTATTTGAACACAACTCCAAATCCAACCGTTAGATTGAGCTGAAAATTAACTGGAAGTTTGCAGAGGTATTTGCCTATGTTGGGATAAATGTTTAGGTGAATCCATGTTCTGGGAAGGACTTGCAATATAGGTTATAACAGGCTTTAAAAATTATGTTATTTACTTTCTTTTGACGTGTGGACTTCTTATTTGGCGAGGATCCTTTTCCTACAAGGATGTGGGAGCTTGTTTTGGGAATTTTCTAGTTTCACAAGGATCTTTAATGAACTGCAATATAATCTCCAAGTGTGGGAAGGATTCATTAATGTTGCAGAATCCTTTTCTTATAAGGATTCCTTATCCATCCTAGTACACAAGGAAAGAAGAGCTGGTGGTATTTAATAATAAATCAGTTATTTTTATTATTTTCATTCATGTTTAGGCTTGATTACAACTTTATTTTTAGCTAGGATCCAAGACTTGTTTGGATCAATCAACGTTGTTAACTCTTTTTTCTAGACTCGTAAAATTCTTAAGGAAATGAATGCAACCATTCCCCTTATTCCTAAAGTTGCTAATCCTACGAGATTGATAATTTTTAGTCCTATATCTTACTGCAATACAATTAACAAAAACATCACTAAGATTCTAGCTAGTAGAATTAAAGTTGTTTTGCCATTCTTATGAGGCCCATATGAGGCCGCTTTTATCTTTGGACGGAGAATCAGCGAAAAAATTCTTTTGTCCTGGGAATTAATGAAAGGTTATCACAAAAATAAAGGGCTTGCATGTTGTGCTATGAAAATAGATCTGATGAAGGCTTATGATTCGGTTCAATGGGATTTCATTGATGTTGCTTTAACAAAAACGAGATTCCTTAAAATAGTCATTGATTGGATCATTGTTTGTGTTACATCATGCTAATTTCCCTATGAACGTCAATTGATACGATCCAAGTAAGGTCAGATTCAGACTTTTGCGTAAAATTTCATACTATTTAGTTTTACACTATTGAGCATAACTCCAAATCCAACTGTTGGATCGTGCTGAAACTTTACCAGAAGATTCCAAAGGTTATGTTGGGATAAACTTTCAAGTGAATCGAAGATTAGGAAGGACTTGCAACATAGGTCAGAACAGGTTGTATGAATTTTGTTATTTACTTTCTTTTGTTTTGTGTGATGCAGATCTTGTGATCACATGATCACGCAAAGACACCAATTCCCGGAAAGCTAAAGAAATTAGGTTTGATAGGAGGGTGACACAAAGATAACTTGTACCTAAGCACTAGCACTATTGGAAACGGAGACCCCACCCAACAAATATTGATTCGCAAACGAGAAGTATAAGGTTGATGCCATAAAGACAATTGTTCTTTGATAAGTCGTTTTTCAGTTCTTTAGAGAACCATGGAAGGGAGATTATCTCACCAACACACACACACAAAGTGCGTCAAACAAGAAATTTTATTAATCTGAATTGTCTAACCTTACATGTCTAGTTATGCTCTTTTTTAATAGTGATTCCAAACTAAAATAAACCCTAATAAACCCCTTATATGGACTTATAATCCACTTACAATTAAACCCAAATAATATAAATAAACCCTAAACTAAGAAGAAAATAATAATAACAATAATAAATCCGAATTTAATATACTAAATATAATAGGATCAGACTTGTTGCCCTTTATAAGTCCCAAATAGACTAGGAAATTTGATCTGAAGGTAGAATTTATCTGAAGTCTTCTTTCTTTTTTGTAGCTAGGATGAATAAGGAATCCTTGTAAGAAAAGGATTCTGAAATAATTATGATCTTTGGAGAATTAGTTGATTCCCAAAATAAGCTACCACATCTTTTTAGGAAAAGAATCCTAACCAAATAGGAAGTCCACAAGTCAAAAGGAAGTAAATAACAAAATTCATACAGCCTCTGTTGACCCGTATTGAGATGCCTTCCCGAACTCCGATGTAGGAAAACATGTCAGGAGACTCCACGTAAAATTTCAGCCCGATCCAACGGTCGGATAGAGAATTATGACTGTTGCCGTAAAACTTGATAGATGCACTTTTTACATCAAAATCTGAATTTGACCTTTTCTGGATCGTATCATTGTGGACTTTCTATTTAGAAAGGATCATTTTCCTATAAGGATGTGGCTGCTTGTTTTGGAATTTCCTAGTTTTACAATGATCTTTAATGGGCTGCAACATAGTTTTCAAGTGTGGCGAGGACTCATTAATTTTTCAGAATCCTTTTCTTAGAAGGATTCCTTATTCATCCTAGCTACATAAGGAAAAAATAGATGGTGGTATTTAATGACATTTTAGTTTCTAGAATGGAAACTAAATTGGCAGATATAAAAAAGAGAGATTTTCTTCATTAATTGTCCATGCAAAACAAGGGAAGAAGACTTTAAAATTAATTTCACATTCAGATCAAATTTCCTAATCTATTTGGGACTTTTTAGGGTTGGAAAATCTGATTCTAGCATATCTAGGATAGTAATTTCATATTTTTATTATTTTCTTCTTCGTCTTTAGTTTATTATCACTTGTTTTGGTCAATTGTAAGTGGGCCTCATATAAGTCTACATAAGGGGCTCCATTAGGGTTTATTTTAGTTTAAAGTCCGTATAAATAAAGCCATAATCAGACATGTAAACTATGAAATTTTCAGATTAATAAACATCTTATGCCATAAATTTGTGTGTGAGTGGTGAGATATTCTCCCTTTCTTGGTTCTCTAAAGAACTAAAACGACTTATCAAAGAACAACTGACTTCGTGGCGTCATCCTTATACTTCTCCTTCACGAATTAATATTCCTTGGGTGGGGGTTTTCATTTCCACTAGTGCTGGTGTCTAGGTACAAGTTATCTTAGTGTCACACTCCTCTCAAACCTGATTTACTTGCTTTCTAGGAATTTGGTGTCTTTGCGTGTGGGTTGTGTGACCACGTGATCACGAGGTTCACATCATTAACAGTGAGCTTGCAAGTTGCTTCAAGGGGGGCTGATACAAGGTGAGACATTATCTCCATATTGTTTGTCCTACGTATGGAAATCCTTTTGGGGCTGTTCCGCAAAATGTGTGACAATAAAAACTTCAAGTCCAACTGCAAATGCAATAAGAACAAAATTTCCCATCTTTGTTTTGCATATGATTTGACGATTTTCAGCAGAGGGGAAGTAAACTATCATATGTCAGAAATGTTCTCACGTAGTTTTAAGCACTGTCATGTCCATATCAAAATCCAAACAAAAGTGACATCTTCTTGAGTAGTCTGTTAGATGTCGAGAGAGATTAGATTATTCGTATTCTTGTGTTTAGAGAGGGGGAGCTTCCTGTGAAGTATTTGCGAGTGCGTCCTCTCTCATTAAGGCTTAAGGTTGTTTATTGTATGGCCTCATGGATTGAATCACCTTTAAAGTTCGACATTAGACTTGTAAAACACTCTTATACGCAGGACAAGTACAACTTATTAACTCAGGTTTACTTTCCATTCAGGTCTATTGGGTATCTCTCTTCCTTTTACTTGGGCAAGTAATTAAAAATGTTGAGCAAATTATTAGATCCTTTCTTTGTTCAGGTTCAAATATGAGAACTACTGGGGCTAATGTGGCATGGGATCATATGTGTCTTCTAAAAAAAGAGGGGGGAGGGGGCTAGGGATACGATCCAGACAAGGGTCAAATTCAGATTTTGACGTAAAAAGTACACCTATCCAGTTTTATGGCAACAGTCATAATTGTCAATTTGATCGTTGGATCAAGCTGAAAGTTTATGTGGAGTCTCCTAGCATATTGTCCTACCTTGTTTTAAAATTTCAGGTCAATCAGAGTTCGGTAAGGCATCGAAACACGAGACGACAGAGGTTGTACGAATTTTGTTATTTACTTCCTTTTGACTTGTGGACTTCCTATTTGGCTAGGATTCTTTTCCTAAAAGATGTAGCAGCTTATTTTGGGAATCTCCTAATTCTCCAAAGATCTTTAATGGGCTGCAACATTGTTTCCATGTGTGGCAAGGATTCATAAATGTTCAGAATCATTTTCTTACAAGGATTCCTTATTCATCCTAGCTACAAAAAGGAAAGTAGACTTCAGAATAAATTCTACCTTCAGATTAGATTTTCTAGTCTATTTGGGACTTCTTAATGGTGACAAATCTATTTCTAGCATATTTAGGATGATAATTTTTGGATTTGTATTATTTTTATTATTTTCTTCTTAGTCTTTGAGTTAGTATTACTTATTTGGATCAATATTTGAAGGTTGATCTCAAATTCCATATTTAGTATTCTGATACCAAACAAACAACAAATATATGTTCATAGTTTGTTATCTTATGTCTAGCTATCCAAACCCCTTGTATGATTAGTTCGTGGTAGAAGTGAACATCAAATTAAAAACTCAAGCAAAAGATATTAAAATAATCTCAAATTTAATATATAGTGTAAACTCATCCCCACTAGACAGAATATGAAGTTTCAGTTTATTCTGAGGTGGTTTGCATATGGTTCAGTAAGAGTTGTGTCTCTGTGGCAAAATTGAATCAACCTTCAAATTTTGTTTAATTTTTTTTATGATAATGATATATGATTAGAGATAGTAACAAGATGAAATATTAAATTTTCTGTTTGCTTACATGCCGCAGACACAACGATGAACGATGCAAACACTAAAAAACTTAAGGGAACACTAAGAAAATAAAAATAACAAAAGGATACGACCTCATTTTAGAGCTTAGGTCTGATGTGAATCTTGTGGTCACGCAACCCACAATCATTAGTGATCTTCTTTGGCATTGTTAAGTTCGTCTCATCAAGATTTTTATTATGGTACCAGTGGTGTTGTCATCAAAGCTTCGATGTGTCTTTGAGGTCTTTTTTTATTATTATTTCTCTCACTCTCCTCTTTCCTCATAATTTGAGAAGAGAGAAGAGAGAAGAAATAAGAAAAAACAAAAAGAGATCTCGGGGGCTAAACAAAACTACGATTACGAGTTCGAGAGTAGCAATGTAAATTCATATGAAGTTTTAGTTGATTCTAAGGTGGTTTGCATATTGTTCACTAAGAGTTGTGTTTCTATGGCAAAATTAAATCAACCTTCAAATTTCTTATGTTTTTTTTATGCTATTGATATATGATTAGAGACAGTTATAAGATGAAATATTATCTTTTCTATAACAAGATGAACGATGCAAACACTGAAAAACTTAAAGGAATACTAAGAAAACAAAAATAACAAAAAGATATGACCTCGTTTCAGAGCCTAGGTTTGATGCGAACCTTGTGGCCACACAACCCACAATCAATATTGAGATTTGATCCCAGAAGCCGAAATAGATCTGATAGGAGTGTGACACAATGAAAACCTTCCCCAATGCCAACATTATTGGAATGAAGTTGCATGATGCAACGAAGATAGTTAATCTTTAATAAGTCAGATTTAATTCGTTCAGGAACTGAAGAATACAAGAAGCACTCTCACACATTAAAATTAAAAAATTCAAAAGTATTATTCATCAATGGTTGCTGAAATTTAGGTTACATCTGTTTAAATAGTTCTTGAAAAAAATTAACCATAATGGATATACCTTAGTGGATTGATTTGACCCATTGATAATATTGACCCAAAAACCCTAAACTAAGAAGCCCATAACTTGATCCAAACAAGCCTTGGATCCTAGCTAAAAACAAAGTAGTAATTAAGTATAAACAAGCCCTGCATTGTAGCTAACAAAATAAGGTCCAAACAAGCCTTGAATCTTACCTGAAAACAAAGTATTAATTAAGTCCAAACAAGCCTTGAATCCTAGCTGAAAATAAAATATTAATTAAGTCCAAACAAGCCTTACGTTATAGCTAACAAAATAAAAATAAAGCTCATAATATTAAATCCTTGTTCTGCCATAAGAAGAAAAGAAGGAAAGAAAAACATTTATAGAACTAATTTAAGATTTATTTATAGATTTCCATGCAACCCATTAATTTTAGAAACTAAAGGAAAGGTTGACCATATTGTTTCCAAGTTGTAGTAGGATTCTGATCTCAAACTTGTGTGTTTTTCTTCCTTTGAAAGGAAAGTAATTGCTGGTATTAATTCCCTTCTTATGTTGTCTCTTAGGATCCTTCTAATACTAGGAAACACAATTAAAGTTGCTGGAATAATCTCCTTGCATAATTAGGAAGCTTTGTTGCCAATTTATTTTTTAAGTCAGCTTGGATTCTTTTATTTTCTTTGTTGTGTTTTCTCCTCACCTGACAAGGAAATAAAAAAAATAATAAATCCTTATACTTAAAGGAAATAATTAATGCTCCCTTGTATAATAGGAAGTCCAAAACTAAATCTAATATGCAAGAGGATTCAGATGGTCCAATGACAAGAGCGAGAGCGAAGCAACTACAAATTGCCTTGACAAGTCAAATTGCCTTGACATCCATTTTTGTCAGATTTATTGTTGCCGATTTTCGAATCATTCATGGCACATCACCTCATCTTAATACTCCAATGGACCCTTCAAATCTGACTTGGTTGAAACCTTCAATACCTTTGTCTTGAACCAAGTCATTGACCTATTTAAAATATGTAATGGGTCCTTGCTGGTGTTTGTAAGCTAATACATTTCAATTACTGAAAGTTCTAAAACTTATAACAATAAGACCTTAAATCTTATGTAACACAAAGCTAATTTTTTTTTCTTGGAACTAGTTTTTTCAATTTGAAAATTTGCTCTAAATGAATCAAAGTGTAAGCTTTATAATAAGATGTTAAGACTTGAAAGATAAATATATATCTCTACTCAAACGTCTCTCTCATACATCCACATATTTTTTTGTGCATCTCTTAAAATTATATCTAAGATGATGATGTATAAAGTTTTTGTATTTTTTTATTCTAATAACTTTAATACATCACTTATTTTTATTAATTTGTTACTAAAATACTGAAGTGATAATTAACTCTCGCTCAACTGGATCCAGATTAATATTATTTTAAAAAAATATTGACATATAAAGTTTTTTCATTTTATAATTTTTTTCCAAGCATGTGCTCTGACTAATTTTATTTTTCTATTCGAGTACTTATACCCATAAAACTTAACCTATCAATTACATAAAGTTATATGTACTTCATACAATTACCTTTTTGTTAAATGGGCTAGATGTTAGAAATTGATAGACATTAATGAACAATATAATCACTTTATGATTTTTCTTAGATAAGTAACTTAGTCTACTATCATATATTTGAGAAAGTCTTAGGAAATAAATTTGTCGCCTCTTAATTTTCTTAAGGGACTAGGAAACTTATTATTTTGAATGCTAAGAATCTCTCTCATTAAAGATTTTATTTGGCTGAATTTACCTTCCACATAAAGGAAAATGATTGCTGACTTTTAATACTTATAATATTATGAAATCTTACAAAAAAAAAAAGTTGCCATAGGACCTGGACACATCAGGACCATGTTGCACATGGATTAGACTCTTTTTGCACTTGGATTTTCATTGCATGCTGCCTTATAGATGTCGCTTGCTCTCCTAAGTCCATCTAGGACCAAAAATGCTCAATAAGCCTATTCATTATTTCCTTATGCTTCTTTGCCCCAATCCTTGTAATTGCTTCATTTGACACCTACAACAGGTTAATGGCATATGTAGTCATGATGTTGAGTTGATCCTCATAAAGTTTAAGGAGATGTCAATTTAAAAAAAAAAACAAGTAAAATCAACCAATTTAAGGAAGGATTAAAATAGTATTATTAAATAAACAGTACGTGACATTGTTATACCTGAGAATGATCTTTTAGATCGGGTCACAGGTTTCTAGCCGATATACTGATTTTGTGAAAAGAACACAGAAATAACAATAAACAAATATAAACAGATTTATGATGCGAATGAAAAAGGCAAGACCAACAATGTCAGGATCCTTGATCAAACACAAAGCATACTTAAATGTACAGAACTATAAAATATAACAAGAATGTAAATAATGAAAATAGAATCTTACTTAAATTTGTAATGTAAATCAATACAGGAGATATTGGTTACAGAATAAAATCTTCTAAAGGGAAAAATGATAGTCTACCCTCTAAGGATTTAGGAGTCCCCTTTTATAGACGAGTTGACGTGGAAGAGGCCTAAAATGTCTTTTGAAAAGCTTGGAGATTCCTTTAGAATCCATGTGGTATTGCTTTTTGGAAAGCCTAGAGATTCCTCCAGAACCCATATGGTATTGCCTGCCATGATTAGGTGATGAAAAAATAGAAATTGCCCATGTTTCTTGTGGGATTTTCGTTTCTTGTCTTCTTGTCACCAACACTTGATTGATCTGTTTGTAGCATTAGGTAATTTTTTGTTGAAAAAGGCCTAAAACAAAATGGGCCTGAAACAAAGGGACTCAAAACAGTGGAGTCGAAAAGATATGGGATCGAAATAGATGAGCGTTAAAAGCCTAAAATACTCTTTTTTTTAATGTCTCTTGATAGGTGGCAGAATGCCAAAGCAGTCATCTTCATTATCGTCTTTAAGGGAAATGGGAGGAGATGTCGAGTCAGATGAGCT
>Ga0325404_1004733_pt1 | contig 14429 bp, 11 predicted proteins | sample PopdelMetagenome_18_FD_205664 | JGI IMG/M metagenome (GOLD analysis project Ga0325404, IMG submission 205664) | Populus deltoides microbial communities from Bellville, Georgia, United States - Xylem-Control-R1 | ecosystem: Host-associated > Plants > Phyllosphere > Stem > Wood/Secondary xylem... | reverse complement strand
GGCGATCTGAGGGATATAGTAAAGGTTGGTTGTCTTAACAAGGTGACAACCTAGACTACTAAACAAAAGATTTATCATCTTGATATGGTGATAATTTGAGGAATATTTGTGTTTTACAATGGCTTCTAAGTGAAAACGTCATGGATTTGCACAATGTTTTCATTTTTCTTGGTCCTTGAATTTTTTTCTTTAGCTATTGAATTATTTTTTTTTAATTTTATCATTCCACGTTGAAATGATTGGTGATTGGGTTTGATGGTTTGTTTCGTATCGATTTCTTTTAGGTTTTTAGTCTAAAACAAATCCTTGCTTTGAGTTGGTTCTTAATTTTGTAAAAAGGGTTTCAATATGGCTGTTTATGAAAATTTTATGAAAATTAAATATTAGGGGACCAAAATTGAAAGTAGGGTGAAATGTTAGCCTTTTATTTAAAAATAAAATATTTTTCTTTTTTAGTCCTTTATTTATTTTTTCTAGTCTGACCACTAATTTTTTTTTTTTGATTTCATCCTTCAAGATTGTTTTAGTTGACAATTTGGCTTAGTTATTTATTTCATATTGGTTTTTCTCAGGTCATCTTAGTTTTAAAAAAAGGTCCTAACATAAGATGATTCTCAATTTTGTAAGAATTTATTTAGTTTTCTTGTTTGAGAGAAATTAGCAATGAGTAAGGACCAAAGCTAAAACCTTGGTAAGATATAAGCCCTTCTTCTTTTAAAAAAAAAATGGTGTCAACACCTCTTAGGCTTAAAATTTTGTCAAACTTCTATTTTGGTCCCTTGAGTTTAAAAATTATAAGGTTTAGTATAAAGCTTCATTTTATTTACATTTTAGTTTCTAAATTTGAAGAAGAACAAAAAGACTCACTGGAAAATGACTAAGAAAAGGGAAAGAGGTTGGTTGTTCCAATTTAGTTCACCAACATGGCCAAGATTAGGCTTGACAAAAGGAGTGCTATCAAAAAGTTTTTGGGTTGCCATATCACTTGAAAAAGTATATTAGGGTTGCGTGATTTTTTTTGTTTGATTTGTGTTGTTTTAACCAGTTAAGAGTTTTTTTGAGTTGGAAAACTAGTTTTGTGAAGTTATGAGAGTGTTTTTCAGGTTCTTCTAGATCAAAATAGATTAAAAAAATAAGGTTGGGATAAAAAATATATAGCTCAAATTCTTGTCACCTTTATGGTAGCCGGATTATGGGCACACAGACAACACATCTTTTAGTTCTTTTAAAAAAAAATGAGTGGAAGACCAATTTGAAAGAAAAAAAATAAAGGCCCATACGGCCAGGCTTATTTTTAAAGGCCTAAGCACGTTAGGCCAATAGGCCCACACTGTTAGCCTATTTTAGTTTCACCAATTCATATTCATTTTCTTAAAAATTAAATAATTTTAAATATAATATGTATAATTTATTTTAAATCCTTACATTAACTAAGAATGATTTTTATATGTTATATTATTTGATTTCATTTAATTTTTACTTCATTCTCGAGCAATCTTTCTTTTTATGTAGCCTATCATAATCAAATTTTTTTCCTTTTAGTCATTTTCTTTAATGCGGTGACCAATTTTTATTATTATATAATTAAATAAAAAATAATTTTAGAAAAAAAATACCTTTTAAACTCGATTAGGTCTATAACTTGGGTGGCGGGGTTGATAGGTTAACTAACCCATATCGATATGATATGTCATCACCTTTATATTTAAGAAAATGGTGTCATCTTGAAATTTCTTTTAAGTAAATCCATATTTTTATCAATCTTCTAGGTTACTTTTAGACTCGCTGAAGTTGAACATGTCACATCAAATTAGCTTTCATTGTTTTAATTTGAAACTCAAACTAGGTAATTATTCGGGTCTAAGATGAGTTTAGTGATACTTGAAAAGAGTTCCCAATGACAAGACATGAATGTTGTATTATTGTTGTTGTTGTTGTGTTTTTTAATACACTCGTATTAAAATTATTAGAGTGTTATTTAAAAAAAAATCTTGCTTTTAGAATAATAATAGGATGCTTTTTAAAAAACAAATGTCTTGATGAAAATGTTTTTTTTATGAAAAATAAGGAACATGTTAATGAGAAAGCATGTTAATGAGATAAAGGGGTTTTAGTTAGTGATGTCTTTTTGTTTTTATTTGAAATTGTCCTATTTTTTATGTATTTTTTTATTTCCTTTAGTTTTCATTAAAAGTGACATAGAAAAAATGTTATATTTGTTTTTTTTTAAATAAAGATATTAATAAAGAAAAAACTTTATTAGAAAGTTATTATGTTCCAATGAAATTTAAATTGTTAATGTTTTTATAAAAATATTGGTGCCATTTAAAAAAATAAATAAAAGGGCTTTCCAATGCATATAATTAAAAATTAGTGTCATCTATGCATGTTTCTCAACTTCATGACTTGCTCTTGAGTTAGTGTTAGGATCTTTTTTTATCATTAATTAGTGTATATAATCCTCAATCTATTTTATTAAACATACACATTGAATTTTGAGTTAATTATTATGATTTTTTTCTTGTTGAAAAACACGTTAGCAATGCTTAAATATTTTTTTATGTTAAAAACAAATTGACCTAACTCATGACATAACACGGGTTATATCTAAGTGTGTAACTATGCATGCATGCATTATAAAATATTTTAATTTTTTAGATTATTTTATACTAGCCTCGGTGCCCACGCTTCGCCTTGAGGCCAGACTATTTTTGTTCGCTCAAAAAATACTATTTAGATGCCGCAAGTGTGTTTTAAAAAATAAAGAAAAATGTATGCCTCAAGTTATAGCCCATGGCTATATTTCAATTAGATGAAAAAAAAAAGATAGTAAATGATTAAAATTTAAAAAGAAAAGTGATTAGGATAACAAGGGGAAGAAATATTTTTTTCAAAATAAAATAAACAATGTATCTTAATTCACAACTTATTAAATACAAAAGAAAAAAATGGGGTAAAAAAAGGACATAAAAAAATGATCTCGGTTAACCTGAGTTAGCTTAAACTTGGAACCCTGGTAATCAATGTCGACCAATCCGAGATATCTTGCCAAACCCGTGGTCTAGGTCATGAAATTGGAATAACTTGAAAAAAAAATATAATTGTAAAGCCCTTTTTTAAAAAAAAAAACTTGTGTTAAGTTTTTAAACTCGTAATCCGGGTCATTAGACTTGAAACACCCAATCTCAAAAAAACCAGGAAGACCAATTCTCAATCAAGCAAATATTGAAGGATGAAATTGAAAAAAAATATTTAATTATAGAAAAGAATTAAAAAATATTAATTAAAAGAATGAGGATCAAAATTAAAATACAAAATGAATTTTATATTTGATTAAATGATGATATTGAAAAGACAAATCAATTTAGTAAAAGGACCCAAAAAAATCAAAAGAATAAAAGTCAAAATTGATATAAAAAATAAAAATAATATTTTGATTGAATGGTGAAATTGAAAAAATAATAATTTTTACAAAAGAGCCAAGAAAGAAATTAGAAATCTAAACAATGAGGACCAAATTGAAAAATATAATACCTTCAATTTGGATTGAATGATGATATTAAAAAACAATAAAACTTTAATAAAAGGGCTAAGAAAACAAAATCAAAAGAATAAGAATAAAATTAAAAAATATAATATTTGATAAATTGAGATTGAAAGTTGAAAGTGAAAACTAATAAAATTTATATATAAAAAGACCAAAAACAAAACATAAAAATCAAAAGAATAATGACTGAAGTTGAAATACCACCAACAAAGAGATCCAAATTATAATGTTTAGGGGAGGAGAGAGAAAAGAACAAGAAGAAGAAGAAGAAGAAGAAAATCCCCATCAATGAACCACCAGCACTAACACTCGTCACTCCACATAGAAGAGGACATGATGTTGCTTCCAACAACACAATAGAAAGAAATTTTTGGATGCTGGAGGCGCCACACCTGTTGTTCAACATGCTTAGGCACCTCGCACATGGTGCATGCTACGCATGCCCAACAACTTTTCATTTTTATTTTTATTTTCAAAAAGCTTAGGCACCTCACACATGGTGCATGCTACGCATTCCCAACAACTTTGCATTTTTATTTTTACTTTTTTCTTTGTTAAAAGTTCTAATTTCCCCTCAGCTTAGCACATAACAACTAAGAAAACCTTTATGAAAAACAAAAAGCCCCTTGTGGCCAATTTTAATTTTTTGGCTTATAATGATATTTGATTGTTTCACTGTGCTTTTTATTTTTTATTTTATATATTTTCAACACCCAATGAAATACCAAATTGTCCCTCATTAGACATGATAATTACATAAAAATCATTGTAAAAACACAAAAGTGTCATTTGAATCTAGTTTTTTTTTTATTCCAATGGTATTATAGTCGTTTCCTTCTGCAATTGAAATGAAAAAACATTTATTTGTCATCAATCAATTTGATAATGACTAATGAGCATTGTAAAAATATTAAAATACTTCTAATTGCTTGTTTAAAGTTTTTTTTTTGGTGGAGAGGCAAACAATAATTTCTCTCACAGGCTATAGTAAAAATATTTCCCCAATTAGCTTTTACTAGGTTGGTGCTCATGTTCCGAGTCTGCATTATTTTTTCAGTAAAATATTTAGATATTGCTAGCATGTCTTTTTTTGAAAAAAAAGAAAAATTCAAAAACTCGGGTTATAGTTTCGATCAACTAAATAAGCTGGCTTTATGTGAATCATATAGGGAAAAAAAGATGCAACAATAGCAAACAGGAAAACATGATATATATATATATATATATATATATATATATATGTATATATATATATATGTAATCGATCAATGAGGACCAAAATAAATAAATAAAAACTAATACACTATCAATTTGGATTCAAGGGTAAAATTAAAAATAATAATTTTTTTATAAAAGAGTTAAGGGAAAAAATCATAAGAATAAGGATCAAATTGAAAACACTAATACATGATAAAAAAAAAAAACTTGAACATATAGAATTTTTCAGCGTCTTTTCTTACATAAAAAAATAATAAATATAAATTGAAAAACATATGGACGCATTCATTTAAATAAATTACAAACCTTTTGTAAATAAATGGAAAAAAAAGTAAGTAATGATAAATAAAAACATAGTTGAAAAAATAAATAGACTAGTGTAGATCAAGATATTTAATATCGCAACATGAATAATTTATCTAGTTATATTTAATGAATTTGTTTATGAAAATCAATTTGTAATACAGATTGATACACACATAAAATTTATTGAAGAAAATAAAAGAAAAAAAAATATTATGCAAAGTTACACATATTAAAAATATTATAAAAAATAAATATTTAATTTATATAAAATATCATCAACAACAAACTCATAACTATTATCATTATCAGATTTTTCAAAAACTGCAACATTATCATCAGCACTACTAACATTCCATTTATCTTCTGAATATGATGCACCATGTACATTTTTCACATTGAAACCATCACATGCCAAGCTGTCAATCCAATCATCCTCGACTTCATTAGCAAACTCAAATTCATCCTCTTCAAAAGTTATATAGTCCTCATCTTCTTCCTCACTATCTTCTTCATGTATTAACATAACCACCCACACCAATATCATAACCAACACCTTCACTGTAACATGATCAACACCTACTCCAACACCACCACAACAACCAACACTTGCACCAACACCAACATCATAACTTTAACAACACCTATACCAACATTAGAACCTCCAACTTCATTAATTAAACCATTAACATCTTTATGATCCAAATCATTTATTTCAAGTAAAAACACAATCTTATTACTTTTTCCAACTTCATCATTATTATCATAAGAAGCAAAATATTTTGTATGAGTTGGTCTACCATTATTAGGCTTGCCTCAATAACACCAAGGCATTTTCCATTCTAGAGGAGCAACTTTAATATCTTTATCAACATATAAATTAATTTCTTCTTCTTCATATTCATCATATATAATAATAACCTTAATGCCTAAGGCATTATGCACAATTACATTCCCTCTATTATCTTTTATTTTGAATCCATGCAAGTCACACTTGCTTGCAAATAAACAAGATATCAATATATAATATTTTATCTAAACAACAATTTCTTTGAACAAATGTTAAACTGTCATGATGAGCAATTATATCGAGAATTTTCAATCAGTTCTTCCATAATAGAGTAGTAAATCACAATCAATAGAAGGTTAAATGCATTAATTTAGCATGTATTTAAGTAAAAAAATCCAAATTTGAATTCTTACAATAGTAATCCGTTAAGATAAATAGGGTATTTTTAAGATTTGTACAAAAACATTACTAATTATATTCAATAATGGTTTAACATACTTCACACCAAGTGTTTATTGAATAGTAATCCAAGTTTTTAGAAAGATTATTAACTTGGATTTTTCGAGAATAGTACAAAATCAAATTAGAAGTTCTTATGAGGGTTCACTTAAACAACAATAAAAGAGTATCTACTAGTCAAATTAGATATTTTATGTTGAATGTCATCGACCAAAGAAAAACAAATCAGCTTAAACGCTTTATAGCTTTTTTCAAGATTGAAGTTGAAAAACAAGAAAATTGGGTTTTTTTTTTAATGTAAACAATTGAATAATAACACTTTAACATCATACAAAACGCATTATCATCAATTTCTAACCTCTAACTGAAAAACAATGCTTTAAACATATTCGTTATGCATTAGTTTGCATAAGGAAGTTGTCCTAGCTTCGACAACCCACAAGATCTCACCACGTGACCCAAAACTTATTGTGAATAATCATTACTTCCTTACATTTTTGTTCTTTGATCTGGGAGAAAAGGTTTTTAGTTTACTGTTTTCAATTAAAAAAAGAGAAAGTGAGAGAGAAAGAGTCAAGTTATCTGTGTTTTTGAGTTATAATATATATATATATATATATATATATATATATATATATATATAGAGAGAGAGAGAGAGAGAGAGAGAGAGAGAGAGCATTTTAATCTTTGTATTTTTTTTTAATGAAGATTTGTGTTGACTAAGGTTGAAAAGTGTGATTTTTTAAAACTTGGTAGACAAATGTAATTTGGTCCAAATCATAGGATAACAAAGATTATTTTCTCTTATTTTATAGTTAAATAGTGCAAATTTATATACCAGTTTGTCAGGGATTTGTTTAAGAGCGAATCTAGACTTGATAAATTAGGAGAGCCAAAATAATTTTTAAGTTTTATGGCTATTTCATAAAATTGCCTTAAAAATTTTGCAAGTACAAGAGGGATTTTGAATTTTGTTTAAAACCTTAGGTAAGCCAGGCCACCCTTGGTCATCCTCGAAATTCATCCTTGAATTTGTTTTATATATATATATATAACTTGCAACCTGTTTTCTAAATTATCTTTTCAACCTATGAATTCTGTTTTTTTATAGATCTATTTCTGTTTCAGCTTTTTCTACATCTGAGACCTCCGAGAGTAAGAGGATTGTACAAAGTGAAGAAATAACTATTGAAGATTTTACAAAAAAAACTTGATGATTGGAAAATTTCAAAAATTTCTCAAACACAAATTTATCAAAACTCAAAATATGATATTTTCAAAACAGATTTTACAATTAAAACTGAAGAACGAGATATTCAGCTTACAAAACCTTTTGAGACCATTCAACTCCTCTCCCAAAAATCCATACAAAGCCACAAACTGTTTTCTTATCTCTTATTGGTATCGAAGCTTATTGGGATCTGGGTAGGAATAGTGACATAAGTTACAGAACCCCCTGAAAGAGAAGAAAACCTTAGTTCATAGGTGAATGCTACTGAATGGTGTAAGTCTCGTTGAGTGATTAAGGCAATAAACCCATATAACTCGCAGCTTGTTTTCTAAATTATCTTTTCAACCTATGGATTCTGTTTCTTATAGATATACTTTTGTTTTAGCTTCTTCTACATCTAAGACCTCCAAGAGTAAGAGGATTGTACAAAGTGAAAAAATAACTATTGAAGATTTTACAAAAAAATTGCTGATTGGAAAATTCTAAAAATTTCTCAAACACAGATTTATCAAAAATCAAAATATGATAGTTTCAAAACTGATTTTACAATTAAAACTGAAGAACGAGATATTCAGCTTACAAAACCTTTTGAGACCATTCAACTCCTCTCCCAAAAATCCATATAAAAACACCTAGCCAGAAACTACAAATATATTCATATTGGTCTAGTCCAAGTCAGTATAAAACCCCTTACAAAAGAAGGTTTAAACACCTCAATTCTAATTGTCCTTCGAGATGCTAGATTCCATAATTTTCCAGACTCACTTCTTAGTTCTATTGAGTCTAGCCTCTGTAGCGGTCCAGTATCTTTTGACTGTTATCCAAATATTACTATATCTCTTGAAGACAGAAATATTTTACAAAGCATGATACTACAAATCAAAACCCATAATTACATTATGCTTGAAGGATCCATCCATGTTGCTTTCATTTTCAAAATCCATTACAAAGTAATGTTCTTAGCCTTCGCCAGTAAACACAAATACTAATCCCAGAAAGGAGAAACACTCCTTCTCCAAACAAACCTATCCTGATCAAACATAGTCGTTCCAAAAGCTATCCAATGGAAAGATATCACTCTTCCAAATGATTGGATCTTTGAAGGAGCCACCCCACCAGAAATACCACAACCATCACAACCAAATGTCCAAATCAAAGACATAACCCAATATATAGAAGGCAAAGTAAAATTGTCTTTCCATCATCATTCTACAAGTTCCAGATTCTCTGAAGAATCTTCCTCTTCCAGCACAGTAGATCTTGGAAGAATTTTAAAAATACCTTCTGTCATTAACATTCCATGTCAGCCAAACCCACCTAAACACTCTACATCAGATATCCCTTCTGCAAGTTTCCAACATGCAGATTACACTATAAATATCTCAAAACCAGTGTATACCAACATTGAACAACAATCACCTCCAACATCTCCAACCTTCTCTTCAGTCACAAAAAAATGTCCAAAATGAGCTAAATGTTTTAATTTCAGAAAAAACATTTTGTTCTTAAAAAACTCTTTTCAAAAAAGATTTTTATGCTGCCTATAATTCTACAAAACGAATTTTGTTTTTTCAACACTTTCTCCATCAGAGAAGTGCGATCCAAAAACAATTTTATAATTTCATTGAATTACATAAAGTACAAATTATGTTCTTTGATTGGTTCGAATTGTATTATGTATCTGAACATTACATTTCATATCCTTTTGCATCCATTAAACATGCATGTCCGGTCACATCAAGATCCAAAACACCTACATGGAACTTCACCAGTGGACCAACAGTTGAGTCTGACCATCCACCCTTGAGAAATATCCAAATCACCCACAACAACCAGACTGTAGATGCAGCTCCCTACAAATTACCCAGTGATGACACCTTTTCAAATACCAAACACATTATTAACCAAAATAACTTTACAAACACCAACCTCAATACCTTAGGTAAACAGCTTACTCGACTAGAGAAACATATACAAAGAACTACTATCAGCTCAGTTGGCACCAAAACCTCAAATGACTTGAAACTAAAAAACTCAGTTTTCAAACCTTATCAAATTACACATACAAGCTAAACACAAATCCAAGAAAACCAAACTGATTTTCTTAGAGCCATCAAAACACACTTACAACACATTAATAGTTCATCTTTAACTGTCCCAGATACACCACAAACAACCAACTCATCAACATCCACAAACCTAGTCAATACCTTACAAAATAGTCCTGACCAGTCTTCTGATGAAGATGTCTTTCCAAACCAACCTTTTGAACTAAATAAACTTACACTAATAACTCCTAAAACAACCATTGCCCTAGATATTTCCATCCATTTTGAACCAACTATTCTTAACCAACACAAATTCAATGCCTCCTCTCTCTATGAGTGGAACATAGACGGAATGTCTGAATACAACATCTTAAACACGCTTCAACAAATGACAATGGCAGCCAATGCCTATAAAACCCAAACAGGAACCCTGGACAAAGCCATTGCTGAACTCCTTATTACTGGTTTTTCTGGCTAGTTGAAAGGATGGTGGGATTATCATCTCATTGAAACAGACCACTTATATATCTTAAACTCCTTCCAAACATATGAAGACCAAACACCCATCATTGACTCATCTAGAAACACTATCAAAGATGTCGTATCAACCTTTATTCTTACAATTTCCTTACATTTTATTGGAGACCCTTCCCATTTGAAAGATAAGAATGCTAAACTCCTTTCCAACCTTAGATGTAAGAAGCTCAGCGACTTTCAATGGTACAAAAACACTTTCCTTACCCGTGTAATGCTTCGAGAAGATTCAAACTAGCCTTTTTGGAAAGAAAAATTCCTTGCAGGCTTACTTATTCTCTTAGGAGAAAAGGTCATAAACAAAATTAAAGATACTTTCACAACCAAAACCATACCTTATGACCAGCTTACAAACGATGAACTTGTGAGCTTCACCCAAAAAGAAGGTCTTAAGATCTGTCAGGATCTTAAACTCCAAAAACACCTAAAGTGGGAAATGAAACACACCAGACAAGAACTTGGTAGTTTCTGTCACCAGTTTGACATTTCCACCAAAAAACCCTCATGCAGTGGAAACTACTCAAAACCCAAAACCTATTCAAGCCAAAAACCTCCTTACAAACGACAAACCCATAGATACCGAAAATAGTTTCATTCTAAACCAGAACAAACCTATTATAAAAAAACCCTTATAGAGATACTTTTTTAGAAAAACATATACCTACAAAAGCAAGACCTATACAGATGAATGCTAATTTAGAACAACATTGTAGACTTGAAATCCAGGATCTTGAGTCTAAATGTCTTATCTAAAAGTCCCGATCACCCTGGTCGTGTTCAGCCTTTTATGTAAATAAAAACTCTGAGATTGAAAGAGGCACACCAAGATTTGTGATCAATTGCAACCTTTAAATTCTGCTTTAAAATGGATCAGGTATCCAATTCCAAACAAAAAAGATCTATTGCAAAAATTACATTCTGCATTTATCTTTTCCAAATTTGATATGAAATCTGGCTTCTAGCAAATCCAGATTGATCACAAGGATCGATACAAGACTGCATTCACTGTTCTTTTTTGCCAAAACGAATGGAATGTCATGCCCTTTGGCTTGAAAAATGCACCATCTGAATTCCAACGTATCATGAATAACATCTTTAATGCACATTCAAAATTCTGTATTGTTTACATTGATGATGTTCTTATATTTTCTCATTCCATAGATCAACATTTCAAACATCTACATACATTCTTTCATACTGCAAAACAAAATGGTTTAGTTGTCTCTAAATAAAAAATTTCTTTATTTCAAACCCGTGTTCGTTTCCTAGGATATTATATCTGTCAAGGCACTGAAACACCCATAAAGAGATCTTTATCTTTTACAAATAAATTTCCTAATAAAATTATTGATAAAACCCAGTTGCAAAGGTTTTTAGAGAGTCTTAATTATGTTTTAGACTATTATCCAAACCTTAGTCATCTAGCCAAACCTTTACATGACAAGTTAAAAACCAACCCAGTTTCTTAGTCAGACCTCCATGCCAACCTCATTAAACAGATCAAGAAACATGTCCAAACCATTCCTCTCCTTTATTTGGCTAACCTATTAGCTCCTAAGATTGTCGAGACAGATGCCTCAGACCTAAGACATGGTGGGATCCTTAAACAAGTCCAAGATAACAAAGAACAAATCCTCCAGTATACATCGGCTCATTGAAATGATTGCTAGAAAAACTACTCCACTATAAAAAAGGAGATACTTTCAATTGTTCTTTGTGTTACAAAATTTCAAAGTGATTTATTAAATCAAAAATTTCTTTTACGTGTTAATTGTAAATCTGCAAAAGAAGTTTTACAAAAAGATGTCCAAAATCTTGCTTCAAAATAGATTTTTGCCCGATGGCAAGCTATTTTAAGCATTTTTTATTTTGACATTGTATACATTAAAGGTGATTCCAATTCCATCCCTGATTTCCTAACCCGTGAATTCTTTCAAAACAGGTCATGATGCCTCCTAAGGCAAAATCCAAATACAAGGGGAAAGCTCCCCAAACCCAGCCTATAAAAGCAGAAAGCCTAAATCCTTCTGCAAAACTCATGTCTTCAGCCATCCTAGCTGTCAAACCTATCAAATCCTGGTATGAGGCAGTCGTTGAAGAAGAAGAAACTACCACACAATCACAAGTACAAACAGAATCAGTTCAACATTGGGTTGATACTCTCTCCAAATCACTAGAATTACTTCTAGCTTTACAAAAAAATCTCCCAACAGTCCTCTAGTGATCATTAGTCACCAACAGGTAGTATTTCTAAACCCCTTTAAAACCACAAGCAGATTTTCCTCCTCAAAAACCCCTGCTTGCTTTACAAACTCCGCAACAAAGCTTTTCCAAATCTGAGTCACTATACATTTTCAAAACTAAATTCCAAAATATTTTAACTATGAAAAAAGGCTTTTATCATAAAAACCTTTTCATTGCAGCTTCAAAACTATTCCCTCCACATTAGCATTACAAACCCTAGGATTTAACAAAATCCCAATCCTACTATGCTGTCATCCTTGAAATCACAAATTCTGTCAAATTCAAACATTTCAAAATTCATTCAACCAACTCTGAACCAACATATTCCACATGCATCATCAACAAAATCATCCACCCTTCAGATTGGGGCAACCCTTACATAAACCCATCTTTTTCCCAACATACCTCCGCCAAAATAACCAGCATTGTGGTACATATACTTACTGGGATTACCAACAAGCCTGGTTCAATGCATTTTTCCTCCAAAACACTAATCATAGCCACTCTTGGCTTTTTTACTTCCATAACACCATGACCACTATAAACCTCCCCTTCTGGTTCCTCCAATGGTGGGACTATTTTGGATGTCATGTAGACTACCTTAAAGACCACCCTCTGGTTGAAAATGTTTCCTCCATTTCAAAAATAATTTTCAACCAACTCCTTTCGAAAGGAAGTTTTCCTCCCTCCTTATTTTTTGTACAAAATTTTTTGTTCCCTGGGTATGTTCATGGTTCTATGATTACAATCTTCAAAACGGACATTCAATTCTTGTTCGTAAATTCAAAATTAAATAATGAGATTCCTTTGCAGCTGAATCCAAAAGTTCCAAATTAGTTGTTACGGAATGGTTACAAAAGAATCAAACAACTCCCATCATTGATCATCATCCTCAATCTAAATTTCTAGCTCGAAAGGCTTAAACGACAACTCTCCTTGCCTTCGCTAGAACTAAGGAAGAATACCTCCAAATCGTGCAAAACATTATACAAAGCTAAGACCCTAAAACAGTCTTGTCCCAATCCAACTCATCTGACTCGACATCTCTTGCCATTTCCCATGGAGACGATAATAAAGATGACTGTTTTGGCATTCTGCCACCTATCAAGAGACATTAAAAACAAAGAGTGTCGGCAGAAACTTACAAACTACTTTTGGCTCAGAAATCATCCACTTACAAAAGGTGTCTCCCACTGCTGCAAAAAACGTCATCCACTTACAAAAGGTGTCTCCCACTACTGCAAAAGGCACAGCCCACTTACAAAAGATGTTTCCCACTACTACAAAAGCGAGGACTTCCCTCCTCTATAAAAAAGGGATACAACCATTTATCTAGTTTCTCTGCAGACGAATCATATTCTTCTATAATTTTATCTTTGTATCAATTCCCAAAACTTGTAACCCATATCTCCTACAAATTATCACCAGCTTTGTATTAATAATTTCAATTTCGAGGTTCATTGATGGTCTTGCCTTATTCATTCGCATTAGAAAGTTATCTTTTTTTTTTTTTCAAAATCAGTATAGGCTGAAAACCTGTGACCCGATCTAAAGATCATTCTCAGGTATAACAACACCACGTACTGTCTTCTTATTTCTCATTGGTGTGTATATATATATATGTGTGTGTGTGCGCGCGCGCGCGCGCAAAGCATTAAAGAATTATCTCAATCTAAAAGTTTAATATGTTAGGCAAAGCCTTAAAATATTATTTATATTATTTTCTAACATACCCTTTTAAGTTAAAACTCTTAAGGCTTGAAATTTATACAGGTTCATATTACTTTGTATTACTAATTAAATTTTAATTTGAAGAGAAAACGAGGGTGATGAGATTCAAGTTCATTACCGTTTAGTTTTGATACCATGTTAAAGAATCATCTTAACTTAAAAATTTAAGCTATCAGGTGAGACCCCTAAGATATGATTAAGATATGATTTATATTATTATTTGAAAATAGTAAAAATAAAGACAGAACAAAATTTTTCACAACTTGATGATGATTTCAGTAAAATCAAAATAACTACATGCAGTCAATTCCACTATTTCCATTT
>Ga0325404_1004731_pt1 | contig 14434 bp, 10 predicted proteins | sample PopdelMetagenome_18_FD_205664 | JGI IMG/M metagenome (GOLD analysis project Ga0325404, IMG submission 205664) | Populus deltoides microbial communities from Bellville, Georgia, United States - Xylem-Control-R1 | ecosystem: Host-associated > Plants > Phyllosphere > Stem > Wood/Secondary xylem... | reverse complement strand
GCTGTGAGCTGTGAGCTGTGAGCTGTGAGAGTAACAAATTAATGGCATTACAAGTATAGAATATAACGAATATAGATTTGCTTTTATCTATATTTTTATATGCATGGTTAAAATTAAGCTGGTGTATTTTTGTGGCATGAAAATGAAAAAAGGAGGACGCGGTAAATGGCAGTGTCAGTGAGTACGTCAATGCTTATACTATTCGATTTATGAAAGGATTCATTTCAGACACAAACATAATTTTTAAGTATTGAAGAGAACGTGATGGTGAGAAACAGAGTGTTATCGAGAAGAGCGTTGAAAACATATAGAGAGGCAGGGAATGCAAGTTGAGTGAATTGCACAGGCACCAAAACAGCTTTTAATTGGGGGAGCAAAGGCTCGCTCTTTTTCATTTCCAGCTTTTTGGAGTTTCACACTTCCTATTTAAAAAGAGAGAGGATAAAGTGATCTCGCATGGCGTCACGTGAAAGCTGCAGGTGGAGGTAGATCATCAGCTACTTGATGGACCATGTAATAGTTCAGTCAACAGGCATGTGTTCTTGTTAGCTCACTTTTTGTACAACTTTTCATCAAGATCAATGGTGATGGCACTCTCCCTCCACTGTGTATGATTATATAGAGATTATTCTGCCTTATTTTCATTATTTATTACAACTCTTCTCGTTCTTGTTTATTAGCAAGCATTTCCTCTCTTCTTTTCCCCCCCTTAAATCTATGAACTAATGGCTTTCTATGTATAAGTATGTTTTATTTTTACCTCAATTTTCTTTTTTAAAATAATAAAAAATAAGGTGATAATTCAAGCAATCAAACTCAGCTGAGCCCGGGCTTCTTTTGACCCGAGGATCTTAGGTTTCATATATAGACAATGAGCCACAAATATTTTATCCACCGTTAATTTAGAGATATTTTTTTACACTTTAATTATTTTCTTTTTTTAAAAAATAAGTCACACAGGCTATAGAAAAAATACTATAAAATCTTTTAAAAGGGTTCTAAAATTTCTTTGTTCTTATCTATTCTCAAATCTTCTTTTAAATATTATTATTATTATTATTATTATTATTACTACTACTTTTAAAATGATACTTACTTAAATATTAAAGAATTTTTAAATTTATTAAATAAAATATTTTTCGATATCACAGGTAGCCAAAGAATAAATTAAATCTTTAAAACCAGAAGATGAACTAATTATCCAATAAATAAAATCTGTCTTCGAGCTGATTGGATTTTTTTTTGGTACAGTGCAACTTTCAATCATAGCAAGATTGGTCAAAACTAGATTAAATTCCTCGGTTTCATATTAATTAATCGGAGTGAATTTATAGAGTTCATAATTTTTATGCCCTTGATACTAGATAAATCAAGTACTTTTATTATTATTATTATTATTATTTAGGTGGGGTGTCCGGACCAGCTTGCATGTACCTCGATTAATCTCACGAGTCCTGAAGTTAACGACCATGTAAGCCTCCAGTGACTATCAATATTAGCAATTATAGAACTTGAACCTGAAATTATAAGAAAAATAAACCCTTTAATTTCAAACTTTTACTATTATATCACCTATAAAAAAATATATATATATAATAGAATATTTGTGAGAAAGCTTCTCATACAAAGCGTGAGAAGAGAGTTCTTAATTACTAATACATATATAGACTTTACAATTTAGGAGAAATATTTAGAAGGAAAGTTACAAATAAAATAGTAAATTTATACATGTTGTAATTTCTATCTTAATTTTGTTAGATAACTATTTTATAGAAGTAAATTGCTGGACTGATTTCTCTATAATGTAATGATTGGATCCAATAAGACTCCTTAAATTGCTCTTTATAATTCTTTTATTTTTGAAAAGATAACCACATCTTGGTCAATTGTCTTATCACTCCATGTTGTAGATTCAAGATGGCTATTAGCGAGTGGATTAAGTTTAATACTACATATTTGAGATAAATCAAGTACTTGACTTTAGTTGGATTATAGATAAACAGCTGCATAGTACATATGTTCACTTACACATAAAATATAAAATGAAAATAAAGAAAGAAAGTTATGCACTTGCTACCACGAAATGTCGTTGCTTGATGATGATTAATTGTTGGTCATGTACTGTGATAGTTTTTATAATTATATTTTAAAAAAATAGATTAAAAAAATATTTTTATTTATAATTTTAAAAAATATATATTTAGTTAAAATTATTATAAAATAAAATTTTACATATAAAATATATATAAAAAACAAGTTATTTTAGCTACTAAAAAATTAATGGCTTGAAACACAATAATAGTACATTCTAGGCAAAAATAGAAGTTATTTTACTAACCAAACAACTTTTTTTTATAATTAAGAAAAATAATACCAAAAAATTTCTAAATATAAGTGTTACTGATAATGAGTTTTTACAAATAAAGCTTTTATTATATTCATCTTCAAATCATTATACATGATTTAAATATTTATATAATATTCTTCTAACCTCGTATATTTATTTGGATACGAATGCTATATATTATTTAATATAAAATAAAAATAATATATATTTACAAATAGAGCTTTTATTATATAAGGCAAACTGTTGTCAAGGCAATGAGCATTAGAGGCCTATTATTGATTTTTTTGTTTTTTTGCCAAATGCGGTGATCGTTTTTTTGTCTGCCGTCCTCTGTTTTCTTGATCTAAACATATCTATCATCTAAGAGTCTGGTTGGCATTGTGTTTGTAACTGTGTTTCGTTAAATTTAAAATTTTTTTTTTACTAAAATTGAGTGCAGTTTGTACTTTTTGGATCGTTTTGATGTGCTGATGTCAAAAATGATTTTTAAAAAATAAAAAAACATCATTAGGATGTATTTCGGCACGAAAAGCTATTTGAAAAGCAACCCCAACCACACTGCCAAACACGCTCTAAATAGGCAGCAATGCTATACCGTGGGTTAATTCAAAAAAAAAAATTTAATGTAAAAAAAAAATGCTAAGGCAGCCCAAGCGTTTTTAAAATAAACAAAAATACAATTTTAGATTTGAGTGATTGTTTTAATTAATTTTAATAAGCTGGGTTAATTTAATAAGATAAAAAAATACGATAATAAATCAACTTAAAAAAATAAGAAAAACTAACTCGAGCCCTTCTAATTTAGCACGTCAAATATATGACTTAGTCGTGACACCAAATAACCATGTCAAAACAAAATGAATAAAATTATAATGTTCTATATATATATATATATATATATATATATATATATATATATATATATATATATATATAAACAATGTTGAAAGACAAAACTGGAATAAAAACTTATAAGTAATGAAAAAAAATTGAGCAAACCAGGATAACTCACTAACCTCGCAATCATGGGTATAAGATTGAGATAGCCCTATAAAAATGAAAAAAAAAAAAAAGCACAAATACCAATACCCAATCAATCAAAAGTTGAATGATGGAATTTAAATAAAAAATTAATTTTTTTAAAAATCAAATGTTGAAGGTTCTTATATGATAATGAAGAAAAAATTAAATAAAAATGCAATAAACTCATATAAACCAAAATGAAAAAAAATTCAAAGATCAATTTCTAGTAAACAAAACATTGAAGAAAAAAATTGAAGAAAAAGATATAATCCAATAAAGGTCAAAAAACTTGACCCGATCCCATATGGGTCAGTATTCAAATTATATGATTTGGTTATGATATCAGGGTAACTTCATCAAAAGTAATTTGAATAAAATTAGTAGCTTAATTATAAAAAAGAAACCTAATGTTGAAGGGCAAAATAACTTGAATAATTTTCAAAATCAATGAAAAATACAATAAAAAGCAAGTAAAAAAAATAAATGAGCACAATCTTTAATTAAATAAATGCTGAATGATGAAACTGAAAAAAATATAAGTTTAGAAAAAAAAAAAAAAAGTAACCTCGAGTTTGCCTTTTATGGAGTTGGTCCTAGGTTTATAACTAGCGTCATGGATTTCGAAAGTTAACGTCGGTTGACTTTAATTTTTTTAAGTTATTTTTAAAATTGATTGTTTTTTTATTTTTATTCCTTGAACATTTAATTTATTGAGAACTAGTTTTTATTTGTTTTTTTTCTTTTGATTTCTATAAAGTTATCTTAATCTTGTATTTAGGGTTACAGGGTTATTGTATTAAGCAGGTTGACTAAACTTATTAATAGATTCCAAACTCTTGCTTTGATTCCACACTCTTTAACCATGGTTAACTTATTAATCGAAAGACTAACTCATCATCTCCTAAACTAAGATGTAAACTGATTGTCAAAAAGACTGTAGAAGATCTTTTCCTACTAAAATGATATTTCATCCTACAAGTTGAAGAGATCTGACCAATAATCTCAGGAAACTACTGTCATGAAGCAAATCCCAGGATATCACATTATTTCGTTGATCCCACCCTGGCCACTGGTCTGAGCTTGGCAAAAACACTCTTCACATCCTCAAATACCTCCTTAATTGATCTTTGAGCATCAATCTAAGATAGTGAATACAAACATCAATAACCATCATAATAACGATAGAAAAGAAATCAAATCAGATGTAGGTTATGATTATCCTTAACATATAAAATACCAAAAGTATTGGAAGGAAAGAAAATTTCAGGACCATCCTGTTATGCTTTCAAACCATATATCGAAAGCAGAAGCAATTTTGAATAACATAACTGATTCAAACCGATACATTGAAAAAATGTAATGTGTATACAGTCAGTGAGCTTCTGACAAAAAACAATTACCTTCTGAACCTTCCCCTTTGAGTTGTAGTAGTTGATTACAGGTAAGGTTGATTCGGAATAGACTTTAAGTCGCTTTCCTATGGTTTCAATGTTATCATCCACCCTTCCCTTCAAAAAGACAAAGAGAAAGTCGTGAAGAGATGCATTGGAAGTGATTCAGCCACAAGAATGTGCAACAAGGTAACTTGGTTCCTGTTCAGAATACGTTTTGTCAACTCCTCTTCAGGACAATCAAAAAATAATACAAATTCTGGCTTGATTCTCACCTGCATGATGATTACAGAAATGAAAAATTGCTAGATTTCTTACCTCAAAACGGTATGGGAATCAAGAAGGAACCACAAAATCATTACAATTGTAGGAATGGAAGGATTTAAAATTTAGGAAGCAATAGAAGCAGCAGATTATAAAACTTTGAATTGACATAATAAAAATTCCAAGCCTACAATGTTCTCGAATGCAGCACGATTTTCCTCATTGCGCGGGAAACCATCAATGATAAATCTCTTGTTATCACTTTGCTGCATCGCCTGTTGTAGAAGCTTCACAGTTATCTCAGAAGGGACGATCTTTCCTTCTTTCTTGAAGTTTTGAATCATTTTTCTATGGAAAAAATGAGGACAACAATGAACACTTTGTGGTACAAATGAAGAGGAATTCGTGAAGAATGCAGCCAACAATTTGTGACCAGCAAAACAATAAAATAACAAGAAGAAAAGTAGTAGTGATGACAGCATGAAAATCATGATGCAGTAAGGTATTGCCCTGTACTTGAAAAAAAATACATATGGTAAAAATTAAAGATTGATAATGCCAACCCATTTTCAGATTCAGACTCGATTTCTGCTTGAAGAAGATCACCGGCGCAAAGATGTCTAAACCCAAAGTGTTCAACAATTTTGGGACATTGAGTGCCCTTTCCACTACCAGGACCACCTGCAAAGAGTAATCAAGGTCATGGAATTTCAATCAAATGGGGTGGCAGAATGACAAGCTAACAGATCATGCAGATAGAATATCAATGCTCCAAGACATCTCTTTTTTGCGTTTCTTCATTTCCTCTACAGCTCTTGGATTTAACCATTTCCCCAAACTGGAAGTTTAAGTGTACGAGAAGACTTGAAAATGTTTGAAAACAAATGAGAATTATTCTCTTTCATAGCAAAACAACAACAATCATTTCAACCATGAGAACGACGGTGAAAAGAACAAATCATAGCCACCACCCCTCCCAGGAATATTGCATCTATCATTCATTAAATAAGAAGAGTTCAACTCTCAGAACACTCTAAACCATGAGCCCAAGTTAAAGAGTCTTCCCTCCTCTTCGCCCACTGATGACAACAAGGGATCAGAAATAGATAAAGACAAGATGACTTGCACACGCGTTGCCGTGGGTTTATAAAACAAATGCACTTGATAGTATTATAATTGTAAACCAACACTAGATAAGTAATAGAAATTAAAGGTATAATGGAGCAAATATTTCATGACGGAAAAAAAAGTTGTGTTGGTAATCAAAAACTTAGAGATTGGACAAAATGATTTGTAGCAATTTACAGTGTTTTGTGAGGAAAGATACAGTACTTTCGCCACATGATTTAGCTTTTTAGTTAATGAAAAGCAAAAAAAAAAATTCAAAGCTAAATTCTCTACCAACTTAGTATTAAAAAAAAACCAACAAAGATAATTTTGGAAGGAAAAAAACCCATGAGAAAAAATATTGTAGCAATTGACAATGTTTTGTGAGGAAAACTATAGCGTTTTTCCCAATAAAATAAACTAAAAAAATATTTAGAGAAATATTGTAGCAATCCACAGTGTTTTGTGATAAAAACTACAACACTTTCCTCATATAATTTAGCTTTATTGTAATTATAATTCTTAACCAACTCAATATTAAAAAAATAATCGACAGAGATAATTTTGGAAAAAATCATTAAAAAATCACATGGAAAAACACTGCAACAATTCACAGTGTTTTAAAGAAAAAAATAACAAAGCTAAATTCTTAATTGACTCAATATTAAAAAAAATCAACAGAGATAATTTTAGAAAAAAAAAAACAAAACAAACACAAAAAAAAAGGGAAAAAATCATGTTGGAAACACAGTAGCAATTCACAGTGTTTTATGATGAAAGCTACAGTGCTTCTCCACATGATTTAGCCTTATTTGTAATGACTTGTAATTGTAATTCACAAACAATTCAATATTAAAAAAATGAAATTGAAAAGGATAATTTAAAAAAATTATAACAAAAACAATTATGCGGAGAGACACTATAGCAGTCCACAATGTTTTATGAGCAAAACTACAATACTTCCCCAACATGATTAAGTTTTATTACAAAGTTAAATTTTAACCTACTCAATATTTTAAAAAAATAAAATCGACAAAAATAATTTTGAAAAAAAATATTACAAAAAAAAACACAAAAGAAACTGAAAAAAACCATGTGAGGAAAAACTGTATCAATTTATAGTGATTTTTGATGAAAAACTTGTATTTACTTGTAATTACAATTCTTAACCAGCTTAATATTTAAAATAGATATTTTTTTATTCAATATTAATGAGAAAGTTATTATCAAAATTTCGTACATTGTGTCAAATTATAATTATTCATAAAAAAATTGTTAATATTTTAAAAAACAACAATATTGGTTTTTTTTTTTATTAGGGGCACATATTGATGGTAAAAGGGAACAAAAATTAAAATAAATTTTAGTTAAAATTTTAAGCTATTTGAAACAAGTAGGAAACATGTATTTTTCAAATTTAAATTTAATTTTCTTATTAATATATCTCTTAACTATATAAGTGAAATAATATTTTTTTAACCATAATCACCATTTTTTTTAAAAAAAATCATTTTTGTCGATGCAAGTTAAAAGAACATGTATCAAGATAATGTGACCCTGTTTATTATTATTATTATTATTATTATTATTATTTTGTCAGTGCAAGATATGGATAGTGAAGCCTTAACTTTTTTTGTCCTGCCGCAATCTTTGCTAACATCTTTTATTTTAAATTAAATTATTTTTTATTTAATATAATATTATCTTGAAAGAAATTCTTCCAAAAAAAAAGGTTCCACGCTAAAAAATAAAAATTAGAAGAAGTTTTTTTACAAAATGCACTTACTATCTAGGACATCTAAAAAATTTGAGTATCAGAGCAATAAATTATAATAAAATAAAATTCATAGAGTTGACCGGGAAAGGGATGAAAAATGGCATCCGAACGTTGTAATTAACCCAGTCATTAGTATCTAATAATCGGAATAAAGCAAAATTCCTTGAAAAAAGATGGAAGAGCCGTTTACAAAAGGAGAATCAAAGCTAAAAAAAAAAAAGAGGCCCAATCCCATACGTTTACACTGTAAGTAGCAGATCCTCAGCAACAAATCACGTGGACCCCTGATTTAAAGTTTAAACAATTTGAAAAAAAAATTAAATGAAAAAAAAGAAGAAAAATTAGGAAAGATGGAAAAAAAAAGTAATTTTGAAAAAAAATTGAAAAAAAACGAAAAAAATAGAAAAAAAAGAAAAAAGTTAGAAAAAAGAAAAAGAAAGAAGAAGAAAGAAGTGGGGAAAAATCACTGTGGATTACTGATGTAATCTACAGTGATTTAAGTGTAGAGAAATAGTAATTTCCCCACACAATTTAAAGTATTGTATAATGATATTTAGTTCTTAACCAATACTTAAAAAAAAATTAAAAAAATCACTCAGCACAAATCAAGTGGTGAAGGAAGTGATATGGAATGCTCACCCAAAACAAAAACCACCAGTGGTTTCCTGTAAAACAGCTTTGCTTCCATCCTGCCACCAAAAATACTAAACTTAGACACACAGTGATGATAATATCAAAGGATACTAAAAAAAAATGGTAGTCATGAAGAAAAAATGGTATATAAGAGAATAGAACCAAAAATAAACTTTGAAATTTCCCCCAGTTAATTATAACTTAGTCCTTGTATATCTTGAAACTACATATCTAATCCCATGTTTCAAGATTTATTTACATCTTAGTTTTCTCATTAGTTACTTGTTGTTTTTCAATTCTCTTTCTTGAAAAATAAAAGAAAGAAAGAAGAAACAAGTATGAGAGATTTTGAGGAGGAAAGAAGGCAATTTTAATTAAATAAATAAAAGGACTGGTTAATTAATCTTGATAGAATACAGTGATTGAGTTATAGTTTACTCGGTCTTCGCCATCCCCGTAATGGATTTTGTCACGCTATTTAAATGTTTTGGGTTTGTGTATGTCAATAATAGAGGAAGCCATTCTCCTGACAGCCCATTAAGCTCATACATGGGCGGAGTTTCTTGTGGGCTTGTGGACCTGATGCAATCGGACTGGTATCTCGTTCTGATTTGAGCCCGCTTACAGAAAATGTAGCCATTTGCACGCCCAGAAAATTATGAGACATGCAAATCCTCATGTAATTTTTTTATTTTATTTTACAAGGCAGATAATGTAGTGCATTTAGTTTTATTAATTTCGTCTGATTTTTTATTCTAAGTAATAGAATATTTGGAATGTGTTTTCTTTTTCCTAGCGTATGACTATTTGGGAGGGCTGTAAAAATTATTTTTTATTTAAAAATAAATTAAAATAATATTTTTCAGACTGCTATAGCCTATAACCATCTGGCAAGTGTAAAAAAGTCCAGCCAACAATTTATGACCAGCAAAACAATATAATAACAAGAAGAAAATTAGTAATGATGACAGCATGAAAATCACAGTGCAGTAAGGTATTGACTTGTACTTGAAGAAAAATACATATCGTAAAGATTAATTATGCCATCCCATTTTCAGATTCAGACTCAATTTCTGCTTGAAGAAGATCACCGGAGCAGAGATGTCTGAACTAGTGTTGTCGAAGCTGGCAGGCGCTAAAAGGCACCAGGTCTGTAAAATGCTTGAAGTGTTGGGTGCATGTCTAGGTAGAGTTGTTTAAAAACATCAATCAATCGAGAAAATTAAATAAATGAAATTAAGAAAAGAAATAAAAACAAAAAAAAATCATTTGGTCCAATTCAATTTCAATTTCAATTTCAATTTCAATAAAGCTAAAAACAAGTGAAACGATTCAAGTGAAATTGAACCAAAAGAAGAAGGTATGAATAGAAAGTTTTCACCTTATCCTAATAACTACAGCCAGCCGCCCCCCACCTCCGCTTCCCCTGCTCTCCTTTTCTCATTCTCCCCCATCTCTGGTCTCTCTCTCCTTTTCTTTTCTTTATTTTTATTTTTTGTTGATAAGCTTCTCTTTAACTTACATTCCAAAACTCAAAATATGTGAGAAAATCACTGTATACATATGTCTTGATTTGCTGTGAAATGTAGTAATAAGATTACAAATTTTCCCCCGACAAAAAAAATCAGATGAACTGGCATTGAGGGGGTAAAAAGAAGGTTAATTTTGTCATTTTTTTTTGGGGGGGGGGATTATTGTTTTTTTTTAATTTTTATAATAGTTAAATTATTATATTACCCTTATAAAATTAAAAAAAAAAACCATGTCCAGGGCTTTATAAGAATTTCATTTTACTATAAATATAATGACTCAATTACTTTCACCTTCAATTTTTTTTAGCGTTAACTTTAGGAGTTCATACTGTTCAGTAGTAATTTCATATCATTTAGTTTGAGGAGCATTTAATCTTTGTCAAAATAAAATAAAAAAAAATAGAAAAAAATTGTTGACTCTAGTGATTGTAGTTGTGCTTTTGCCACATTATCTTATTCATTTCGGGGTTTTTTTCCTCTCTAAGTGGTGCGTTCATGATGAATTGGTCCAATTTGGTGTAAATTCGCTTTCTTTTCATTATTTTGTCTCTCCTCTATCTTGGTTTTGTGTATTGCCCCTTGAAAAAATCACATTAGCCCTTTAATTTCTTTTCTCTTTAAATTTAGTCTCTATTTTTTTAATTACATGTTTTTTTTATTTAGGATGATTTATAAAATTGATTTTTTTATGATTTCATCCTTCATAATTTTTTTTATAAAGTTTGATCCTTATTATTTTAATTGCTAATTTTGTGTTTGACATGTTTTTTAAATTGAATTTTTTTCTCGATTTTATCCTTCAATATTAAATTGATTGAAAATTGATGTTTTTAATTAAGTTCAAGTCTTAGATTTCACGATTTTAAAATATTAACTCAAATTTACGAGATTCATATGAGTATATTTTATTTTTCATGTTATTAATTAAGGTTGTTTTTTTATATATTATTAAATTAACTAAATTTATCATTTTCTTCTTTCACGTATTTTGTAATATTATCCTAATATCGCCTTAACATTTTTCTTTTTATGTCCAAAAAAATTTGCCTTGGCCTGTGCCATTGTACTCGCCGCCAATATATGTTTACTCGAGCCAGTTTCTTATCTTCATAATTTTTTTTATAAAAATATATAATCCAACATGATATTTTTCTTTCAACCATCTTTATAATTTTTTTAAGGTTAAAAAAAATATTTAACCCGTTGTGTATCATAGCGCGTGTAAAAAAAAAAAGACTGCAAGATTAATTCCCCATCCCATCGGAACACATGCCTTCTCTGTCGTTCATATGAACAGATACATCTGTCTACCATTTTGCATTGATTCTTGTCCGCATAAGTCCTGTCGGCAGATTGTACATCAAAGTCACGGCAACTTCTCTCGCAAATTGCCGATGCACTTTTAGTGACCAGACAAGAATCACTATGCCAAGCCAACAAACCTTCCAATGCCATCTTCACTTTCTACATTTCTATTGTCCACTATAGCTTTGTGTAGCTTTAACTATACATCAAGAAACAATAAGTTTTGGCTTCAGGCAAGGATTTAGTCATGTCTTTTTTTATATATATTTCTTCAACTCTTTTCTTATATTCAAAATATCTTGTAAGAATATAATATTTTTAATCAAACCGATCAATTATATACTAGATCAACATGGTATTTTGTCGCAGCCTTGGTTTTTTTAGCGCTGTTTGTTGAATAATTAAACTTTTTAGGCAAGTGTTCGGGAGCTTGAAGGCTATAGTGATATTGGGTTTTATATAGAGTTTTAAAACCCGGACCGGTCTAGCGGGTCAACCCGAGACCCGGCCGACCTGAGCCTAGGACCTGTCCGGGTTGAGGCAAAAACCTGCTCGGAAATTGGCCCGAGAAAACCCGGTCCACCTGGCCAAATCAGGGTAAGACCCGATCAATTTTTTTTTATATTTTCACTATCATTAAACGACGTCGTTTTTTACCATTTAAAATGCCAAAACGCTGAAGACTGAAGACAGAAAAAGAACGAAGCAATAAACCTAATTAATGTTACTCTTTGTCCTTGAAACTCAGCTGAGAAGCAGAGGAGCATCGAACATCTGAACATTGATTTCTGTGAAAAAGGTTTGAATCTCCCACATGGTGTGGCGCTACACTGCCATCAACATGCTACCTCACGATCCCCCCATCATAGTACCTTTATTGCCACAACCATTGTTACTGGTCTGTCACCTTCTAGATTCGCCATTGTAACCATTTCTTATATATATATATATATATATATATCATAACAATAGGCCTTTCGTTTGATGTTCCTTATGATCCACAACCCATGTTTGTTATTATTATTACAATTATTATTAAAAATTGAAAGCAGGGGAAAGAGAAAGAAAGACTTACCTGGAGCTGCTACTTAAAGACGAAGGCGATGGTGATGGAGGGCTTGCTAACCAATGTTACTTTCTTCCCCTCTACTTCTGTTTTTGGTTCACTTCACCTCTGTTCTTGCTTTTCTCTGCTTGTCTTCTCTTTATTTGTTTTTTTTATTTCTCTTGCTCCCTCTGTCTTTATCTGTTCTTGTTCCTCTTGGTCTCTCTTTGTATTATCTGTGTTAGTTCATTTTTTATCTATGTTTTTTTGTATTATCTGTTTGTGGTTCTCCCCTTCTTTGTGGCTTTTGTCTGCTTGTCTTGGTTTCTCTGGGTTTGTATTGGTTGGTTGGATCAACAACCTACGGTGAGGGGAAGTTGAAGTTCCTTTTTACTAGAGGAAGGTCACAAGTCTCTCTGTCTTCTCTGTCTCTGTTTTTTTTTTACCCGAGTTGACCTGGGTTAACCCATCTGATCCGTGACCGGATCGGGTTTCAAAACTATGGTTTTATAGTTTCCAAATAAAAAACCGGCTCATATCAAATCAAATTAATTCGGAGTCAGTTTTAAATTTGATTAATATTAATTTTTATAGAAATTAAAAAACTTAGCTCAGTTAGATTTTTTTTTGTCTAAACTAAACTGGATTTTGAACACCCTTATTCACCCGAAAGAACCAAGACAACGTGCTATGGAATAAACTAAGCTGTTTGAAAAAAAAAATAAATTGAATTTTCAAAAAACAGAAAAGAAAATCAGTTGTAAGGTTTAAAATTAAAATTTTAGAAATAATAAACACAACAAGAAAAAAAACAATTCAATCAATTCGTGTGGAGAACGACAAGCTAACAGATCAACTCCCTGAAAAGCACATATAAGCAACCAGAACCCGTAAAAAAAGAAAACAACGGTGAACACCCTTAATAAATCAAAGCAGATAGATAGATTATCAATGCTCCAAAATCTCTCTTTTTTGGGTTTAACCATTAAGCCCATACATGGGCGGAGTTTCTTGTGGGCTTTTGGCCCTGATGCAATCGGACTGGCATCTCGTTCTCATTTGAGCATAAAAATGTATCCATTTGGATGCTTCGAAAATTACTAGTTTATTGGCACTGTTATGTTGCGCGTGATGTTCACATCATATCAATTTTTTATTTTAAATCTAATAAAAAATATCGGTGCTATAGATAACTATTTAATATTATTATTAAATTTAGTCTGGTGAGTAATCTTGATATTTTTAGATTTGATATCTTTCTTAGTTTGAGTTTAAAATTAAATTATATTGGAGTTGTTCTAACATGTCCTAGTCAAATTAACCGGTTCAAAGATAATCCATCTGACCGGTTAAAAAAGTTTTTGAGATGAAATTGACTGGGAAAAAATCTCCCAATCCAACCCCTCATAAAACTTGAATTTTAAATCAAACCACATGAAAATTAGTCTGACATAACTCAGTAACTTAGCCGATTCAAAGGTAACCTGGTCGACCAATAAAAACAAATCTCAGGATAAAATTGAAAAAAAAACTCTTTTAACCTAACTTATTATCTAGCATGGATTCAAAATTAAACTACATGAAAGTTACCTTAACACGATCCAGTTAATTTGATTGATCAAAATACAACACCAACTACTATTAAAAATGTAACAGAATTAAATTGATAAAAAAGGATAAAATTGAAAAGAAAAATGAAGGGAAAAAGAAGAAGAGGGGGCTGAATAAAAAAACAAAAAGAGAGAATCTTCATTGTTCATATTAACAAGAAATCTCCACAAATCTTTAGTAGAGAGAGGTAATGCAATATGCAACTCCTCATGTAATTTTTTTTTATTTTACAAAGCAGAGAATGCGAAGGATTTAGTTTTATTACTTTGGTCACCTTTTTCACTCAAAGTAACATGATATCTGGAATGTTTTTTTTTTTTGGTGTTTTCTTTCAATTTGCAAAAATATAAATGCATCTATGTATTTGTTATACTGAATGTAATTTCAAGATATTTTTGT